>Ga0247841_10002881_pt1 | contig 33132 bp, 49 predicted proteins | sample LaCruzMarch2015__2_FD_192410 | JGI IMG/M metagenome (GOLD analysis project Ga0247841, IMG submission 192410) | Freshwater microbial communities from meromictic Lake La Cruz, Castile-La Mancha, Spain - LaCruzMarch2015_18m | ecosystem: Environmental > Aquatic > Freshwater > Lake | place: Spain...
CCTCTCGGACTCGACCCATTTACTATATAATACCCATCTATGCCTATACTGTATGAGTACACATCTTCTTTTGTACCTGTCCCATAGAATTCATAACCGTTATTAATGAGAAAGTCCCATAAGATATTAAACCAATCTGAGGGCGTGTTTTGCATATCCGGGATCTGCTCTAACTTTAATTCCATAATCGAGGCTAAACATGCTGGGAAACAGTTTCCGTGTACGCCCTTGGATTCATCACTTACAATAGTCTGATAAACTGGAATCATATCTTAAACCTTACTTATTGGAGCAGGGCTTACAACACCCCAAACAGATAAGAAATTACCCAATACTTGCGGGTAAACTATTTCAGTTTTAATATCCCTGATAGACCATACCCCACCATATTCCCCGAAATCCCCGAGGCGCTTGATACCTACTATCGTAAAGAGTTTACCGTGCATATCCTCTCCATTTACATGGCAGTCGCATGAGACTAGGTCACCTATGTGTAAACGGGGCATTTTACCTTCTGCCTCTCTTTAAGACCTGGATGTAATCTAGGGTTTTTTCGAGTTCAATCTGAGATAAGCCTGAGACTTCTGTACTAATCGCTTCTACAATACCGTTTTTAGGGGCTCCCTCAGACAATTCCTCGACAGTGCAGTTTAAAGCTTCTGCAAACACCACTAAGTTGTCGTAAGATGGGACTCTTTTCCCACTCTCGACAAAACTGACATAGCCCTGGGTGTAGTTAGTTAGTCTGGATAATTCCTCTTGGGTTATCCTCTTACGTAACCGAATAGCTTTAATTGGTGTCTGCTTCATCAGTTCTTTTCCCAGGTAACAATTTTAAGGTCATGATTCCTGAGAAATGATCGATGTTCCGTACGATAAACTTGCTGTCCTTTACTTTGACAGTCTCTCCTTGAGAGAATATCTTATCAAGTCGGGAGCTGTTCCCTGTCAGTGCAGCATCTCTCAGCATTTCTTTAAAATGCGTGCCAGAGACTTCATCAAAAGTACCTCTACTGTTATCCATATGTATCCTTATGTTATATTATTTGAGTCTAAAGGAATAATCTCTTCGCAAGTAGCCTTTTTATTCAAAGTACATTTCCCGCACTCGGTGCACCGGTCATGGGGTTTTGCACCACCACAACTACTCCTCTGCTTACAAGTGCTAGAACAGCTACAAAGTACAGGCATTAAAGCTTCCTTTTAAATTATAAAAAGCGGATGATGAGGTTCGAACTCACGTAAGTGCACTTGGAAGGAGCACGCCCAACCACTAGGCCACATCCGCATTATTTTCCGGTAAAGTTTCTTTTTTCTTCTTATCAATTTCTTTTGGAACAAACTTACCAAAGATATCTTCGAAATTTTTATCAAATTTCTTTTTGTCAACTCTTCGGTAATCATCACCTTTTCCTGCACCCATATATTTTCCTTAGTCTGAACTTGAACAATCACAAGAGCTTGAGCTATCGTAGGAACTTGAACTATCATATGAACTTGAAATATCTGAACTATGGCTTCCGAAAGAACTCTCGGTGTGTTCAGAAATAGAGCTGTGTACTGGAGAGTCTAAATCAGAGATAATCTCTGATTTTGTCTTACAACTACAGTCTGAGCCACAATCGCAATCTTTATCACAAGTGCACTCATGTGTAGTAGGCTTTGAAACATAACCGCTCCCAGCCCAACCACCTTCTTGTGGGCCTTGAGAATAGCCCATTAATCCTTCTACGCTATTTGTGAATATCTCTGATGGAAAATTTTCTATACTATATGGATTACTGTTCTTGCACACGTCAAATTCAAAGACTAATTCCTGAAAGTCGTAATAAACGATCCATAGATCCTCAGTAAAGGAAATGTCTGGTGACCCGCAACCAGGACAAAGTTGCTTTTTAAATAATGTCCTCAGTGATTTTTTCTTTTTACTTTTAGATGTCTTATAACAAGAATTACATTCGTATGGCAAGATGATTCTCCTGATATTATATGTATGTTATATAGCTACTGACCTATAAGTTACAATTACTTATAAGCCATAGAATACATTTGGATCATAGTTATCTAAGATGTAGCCCACGTCCTCACCCACAAGTTCAGCTTCCTCATCAGTGTGTACCTCAAGTAAGTCGAAACTTCCGCATTCTGGACACTGCAGTTCTCCCATAGTATCCTCTGATAAGGCACTTGCATTGAACTTGTAGTTACAGCTTTGACAATCATACGACATAAGCAACCCCCAAATTGATCTGTATGGAGCGAGAGATGGGCAACGATCCCACAACCTTCACGTTGGCAACGTGATGCTCTACCAATTGAGCTACTCCCGCAAAAAACTTCATAAACAGACCCATACTATTAAAAGGTTATCTTAGAAAAAAATGGTGCCCCGTGCAAGGGTCGAACTTGCGACTTCTGGATTAGAAATCCAGTGCTCTATCCAGCTGAGCTAACGGAGCATAAATTTATTCTGGAGTTAAGACAGACTCTATAATGTGTCTAACTTTATTAGCACCGACTTTACGTTCGTGTGTACAAATTATCTTAATTAAGTCTTTAAGGTCAGCTATTACGTGATCCTCACAGCTAAGGGACCCTGAACCTGTAAGCCAGTCCTTCCCGAAACTTTTAATACTTATACCATTCAAGTAATATACTTCTAAAAATGTCTCACTGTATGAAACTTTGGATACGGGCTCGAAACCTATATCTTTGACAAGATCCGCTGTTAACAACATATAACTTCTTTCTATAGAGTGTGCTCTTGCTACCCAGTAGAAGTAAGATACTAATGTGTCAAAAAATTTTAAAGTAAATAGTCCTATGGGAATTCGAATCCCAGTTGCACGGCTGAAAACCGCGAGTACTAACCACTGTACGATAGGACCATTAATTGGAGCCGGGAGTAGGGGTTTCACCTACAATGTTGATCGAGCGGGATCAACCGCGCATTACCCGTGGCGAGGTCCCCGGCATGTCTTATATATAATACTCACGCCGGGAATTGAACCCGGGCACTCTGCTTGAAAAGCAGATTTCCTAACCATTAGAATACGTGAGCGTTAATTATCAAAAATAAATAGTCCTATGGGAATTCGAATCCCAGTTCCATGGCTGAGAACCATGAGTACTAACCGCTATACGATAGGACCGTAAGATGTTCTTTTATGGATAATCAAAATGTCAAAGATCAAACCAAATACAAAAAAAGAGCCCCTTCAAGATCTTATCCTGAAGGGGCTCTGTATAATTCAAAATTTAGACAATACCCAATCAGGATGAGATTATATGTTCTCCTCTGCCTTCGCCTCGCCCTATAGTCCTGATAGTAGTATTTGTTGTTTTCATAATATTCAATATAACACTATTTTTAAAAATAATTTTATAGCTGCCTATTATCCTTTACTTGGTTTTTGATTTTATCTAAATTTTTTAAGGCTTCTCCAGGAGTCTTATTTACCCTATGGGGGGTATTCCGACGCTGAGTAAGCTTTATCCTATGCTCATACACATCCCTAGCTGCGTCCAGTATCTGGGCGTCTGTTAAATCCTTTACAGGCCTTTGCCCATGTAACCCGCCATGAAGGGCTCCCCGCATTATTTCTAGGATTTCTTGGCGAGTGTGGTAGCTTCCAGGGTCATCAACGCTAAGATACTGATGGTATAAGTCTCTTAATTCTTCCTCAACGGCATGCCCTTCTGAGGTAGCAGGAAAATTGTCCCCAACCAGGTCCTCATCACTTTCGTCAAGTCCTCCCTCACTTACCAGTTTAGCTAATTCAGTTTCAAGATGGTTAATTTGACTCTGAGGGGCACGCCTACTATAAGCATCTTCTAACTGCTTTTCTATCCTAGCATACTCGGAATCGATAGCATCTGCTACCCGATCGAGATCAAGGGCTTCTTTAATAAGCCCTTTAGTCTCCAGGCGATCAGCAATATAATCTAATAGGGATGAAATCTTAATTATCATAAAAGCTCTTTACTTACTCATTTGTTGAGGTATAAGGTCCTTCAATTATCTTGAAAAAAGGAATAATCCACTTCTTTAGACAATTTTTCCCCAATCTTAATAAAATCATCTTGAAATTGCATACCATCCAGTTTATCGATCTTTTTTGGGATTCCAAATTCCTGGATTCTTTGAGAAGTAAAATCTGGATTATCTTCAGATAGAGTTTGTAACCAGGCTTCAAATGTTTCATCCATTTGTGATCGAGCTAAACCGCCACCGGTTAAGTTCATATAAAAGGTAGCTTCCTGGAGATTATTAAATTTACTGCATTCATTAAAGAAGTTTCCCTTGAAGGAATCCCCGCACCCTAGAGATAGGATATGAACTTTTTCTTTACGTAACCAACCTTGTCGACTAGCTTCTATATAAGCTTGCATTGAGGGGTCATTCATATTCCCACAACCGCCATCCCCCCAAACACCTCCGGATTCTTTTTCCACTGTTTTACCAAAGTAAATGGGTGCAGATACCGATCGTATCACACTGTCAATAAGTTTCAGCTTTCCATCCTTACTCTCCCATGATTTAAAGAAGTGCGTCCTCCCATCAATGTAACTTATACTGGTACAAAGAAATCTTGTTTTACACTGAGACATAGGCATATCTTTTATATATGGATCCAGAGCGGCTCTTACATCAGAGAGCTTATACTTTGGCTGGAGTATGGGGGCTCTTAGTCTTTTTTTAAATATTGTTTTAAATTCTGAGAGCATTTTTGGGTAGAACTCTTCACAAGAGATATTTCCTGAACTTAAGGCTCCACCGATAGCTGCGCCGATAGAGGTCCCCACTATAAGATCAAAAAGCTCATATATGGGTTTTTTCATCCGTCTTTCTATCTCCCTAAGGACCGTGAGGGGGATAATTCCAAGGACGCCACCACCATCGATACTAAGTATGCGTTTCATATTTTAATCCTTTCAAAAGTTAATATCTTGAAAAGATTAAATATTAATAGATTAGTTGGGGAGGTACTTTTAACAAGTAAGACGGGCAGGGCGCTGAGGCTATTGGTGTTATGCTAGATCATTCTCCTATGCTAAGTCTCCATTTAGCAAAATCAGGAAAAGTATTTATATATAAGGCTACTTCTTCAAAAGGTACATTATGGATAAAATTTATTAGCTCACGTGTTAGCTCATTATCTGTTGTATAGTGTGTTGCAGAAACTATGTCAACCAGTGAGTGCGAACTTATTATCTCCTCTTCACCCCTAATAGTAGTACAGATGCTTATCTGGGAGTTAGGTAAATCACCCACTGTAAATTTGCGCATGATATCCCTACTGCCCCTGCGGTATGAAAGGCTACTAAATAGCTCAGCACGTTGTTCAGAAGAAAACTTTGGCACACATACCCCCAACTACACCCGTAACTTTTTAGAAGCTTTATACCAGGAGTCCCTGGTTTAGAGCTTCGTTATACTGCAGCTTTTGATTTTATCGATCTATTTATAAAATAAGAGATAGCTAAGGATACTATAGAGGAGCAGATTATGCTATTATACAGAACAGTTGCTATTGGCACATGTGTATCAACCCCTCCGCACAGAATGCCTATAGAGATATTGCTTGAAGCTATTGTAAAGGTTACCGTTATGGTGCTAAAAATATTAAGTGCCGAAGCTAGTTTATATAATTGAGATGTGCCCTTTTTCTTAGTGATCTCCTTGATTGTAACATTCTTAGACACTAAAAATATAAAGAGTACTAAGCCGGAGATAATCGCAATAAAGAAACTAGGAAAGCTATTCATATAACTGCCGTATGGAGAAAAATGAAAGGTCCACATTACCAATTGTGTAAACCCTATATAGAATACTACTAAAATAGCGGATACAATCAGTTTAAAAAATAACGAGAGTATTCTAGGTGCTTCAACTACAGCAGTTTTAAAACCCACATTAAAAATTGCAACTACAAATTGAAAGAGTTGTACAACCACAATGATTAAAAGCACTAATTCTATAAGGGCAAATACCCCGGCAAATATTCCCATACAAAAACCCTTTCTTTAAAAATAGCGTAACTTAGAAACAACTTAATAGATCTATATCGAGGGCCCACTGTTTAGCGCTTCGTTCTTTCCACTGCATAAAAACAGCTTTTTTTATTTCATAAGCAGTATCAATATCCAATCTATTTATATTGATGAATCTGCCAAAAGCACGTTCCCCATTCCCTCTCAAATTAGCCAAACCCATATGCTTTACTTCATGGCAAAGGGGGCACAAAGCTTGAAACCGGTCAAGTTTTTGAATTAGCTTAGTGTCATCGTACTTCCAAATTTCATGACACTCTACAGCGTGCTTAAACCCTTTCCCACCACATATCTCACAAACAGAGTTAGCTTCCTGATATATTCTTTTTCGGATTGTGTCCCACTGTTTAGCTTTGACATTACTCCGTACATTTGAATACCAGGAGCTATCTGGGACAAGCTCAATCTGGAGCTTTAACCCGGAATGTACCTTTATTAACGGAGACTCTATACTCATAACCCTGTAGTTCCTACGAACGGTTGATATTCTACATAGGGGGCTGTGGGGTCGTATGGGTATGGTGCCTCTTTAAGGAATTTTGGAAGTAGTTCCCGTCTTAAAGCTTCGTCCTGCATAATCGCAATTATCTCTAAAGACTCATTAACGCTATGCCCGTGGTAACCTTGCGTGTTATTACTAAAAAAAATGAATAATATTGGCTATATGCTCATTATTCAAATTTTTAATTTGATGCTCATGGCAGTTATTCTGGTTTACGTTCGACACCCAGATAGTATCTCTTGTGATCATACTTAACGCTCCCGGCATGTTAATATGGTTATCTATTTCAGTATTAATTCCAATCAAGTTTTGCATCTCTAAAGACCTTTTTACCACATCGAGGGCACTTACCTTTAAAGACCCCATATTCATAGGTCTGCTGTATTGGAGGAAGGTGCCACTGTGCGTGTGTACAGAAATACTTTGGGAGAAATTTATTGGATAATTTCAATAAATACCCGATAATTGCAAGTAAGAAAACAATAGTACCTATGACTCTTATGACCATTAAAAACCCATTATATAAAAGCATAATGAATTCTTCCATAGCTACCCCTATAATATTAAGAAATTTAGAAGAAATTACTTTCTTTTATAGATATTTCCTGAAGACCTGAATAAGTCCTCAGAAGTTTCGATCAATGTCTTAAAAGCGATTACATTGTCTGTGGGAGGCACACCGCCCCGTAACCTAACACAGACCTCTTCTTTTAACGATCCATTCATAAAGACTTTTGTGTGGGATTGTTTTCTGAAAATTTGATAGGATCTCCCACTTTTACCAGATACAATAATAAACCCGTATTTAAGATATCTCCTAAAGTCTACCTCTGATACCATCTCTCTTAGTGTAAGCAGAGCAATATGTTCAGGGTCTTTAAGATCAACTTTAATTGGGTATGACCTGTCTTTTACTTTAATAATTAAGTTACTTTTAATCGTATTGCGAATATGTTCTTTAATCGGTGTCTCATCAAGTCCTGAAATCCCACTTGACATGACCTCCGGGTCTGACGTAATAACTATTCTTGCCATTAAAGAGATTGTACAGCTACGGGGGCTTTTTGAAGGAATAATATAAACATCATACGAGGGAATAAAAGCGACTTTACCTGTTAATTTCTCTGAAGATGCCATTGGTAGGCGTATTATCGTGTGTTTAAGCTCTGACTTTATAGCTCTATTAGTATTTGATTCAACGTAAACCCTTGAATCCCCATCGTCAGGGTCACGTTTAGATAGCCCTTTTGGTATTAGTGGTCCGTGTATAACTTGTTTATCAGAGCAGAACTTAGTGAGCTTATCATCCATAAGTCTACTGAGTGCAAATGCGTTCGGTAAATCCCCTTGTATTGGTATAGACCACTCAGCCTTTTCTATAGAGATATCTGAGGATTTTTTCTTAATTGTTTTATGGATTCAGCGAGGCTCAAAGTGTTTAACATAACTTGTCTGCTTTATTAAATTTTATATTATTTTTCAATACTTCTTTAGAAAAACAGAGTAATAAGAATCTTACCATTAATTAGTTAAATTGTAAACAAATTTATACTATTTAGTGGTGGTCTCCAATCGATATACCCCGGTGAGTTGCAATTTTCATCTTCTCCACGACAACCGTTTGGGCTATCTGCGCAAGTTTGGCAGTTTTTAAATGCCAGAACGACAGCTTCAAGAATCTTTGCAGAAGTTTCTTTTTTCAGAGCTAATCCACGTTCTTTCTGGTAGCTATCCTTTTTCATATTTTTTAAGGAGTCATTAATGCTAAAAATATTTGAAAAACTCCCTATAGTCTCTTCTGCAAGGTATACCAACAACAATTTCTGTCGTATTTTTTCATGGATTTGTTTCCTGGACATATAGATACTTGAGGCAATCTTTTCAAGGACATACCCAATACCACCAGTCTCTATGCCAAGGGTATAGTTATGTGGATCGAAACCAAGATCAATGCAGAGGGACTTTATCTCAGTAACAACTTCTTCCTTGGTAAAATCCAGTATTTTGTCGAGGTAGGGGGACTTATATTCAAGATTTTCCATGTTTTTCCTGCTCTCTCTTCAAAGCCTCGTACAGGACCTTTTCGAGATCTGCCCTGGCTTTTGCATAAGCAGCAAAAGACGCGACATCTGCCACATTAGGCTCAACCTTGGCAACACCCTTAAGCATGCCAATAGCACTTATTAGCTCTTGGAGGTCGTCCACTCGACAAGTTTCATATAAAACAACAGTTAGAACAGTTGCTTTGTCTGACATATTAGATTCCTTTTAAAGAAGAGGTAGGTGACCCGTTATTTTATTTACTGCTTCAATATTAGCGGGCCCAATAGCACAACAAGTGTATGTAGATACCCCGTTAAACTCTGTCTTACCTACATCCTGGATTAATGAGCAGGGGATTTTCTGCTCTAATGCTGAGTTATAGACCGCGAGTAGCTCTTCCTCGGAATTCACACTGCAAGTTATCTTTGTGAAGATACCCTCTACCCAGGCATCCATCTCTAAACCGGCAGCACCCTCAGGGAAAGAAATAGTGTATTTAATAGTATTACCAAAGCGGATCTTACTCCGTGCGAGATCAAAAAACACCTTTAATGAGGCGTGTGCACCTTGAGCGACCATTTTTCCTTTGCGCATGTTAAGGTCCTTGCGCATAACAATAACCTGTTTTGTTTCCAAAATTCCTCCTTTTAAGTCCTGCCCAAGATTATTTGACTCTCTTTTTCAATTTTCTTTTGAGCGAATAAACGTATATCTTGGTCATATTGTAGATTCTAGCAACTGTTGCTACTGGCACACCGCACCTCAGATGCCTGTACAGCTTGATGTTACGTTTGAGTAAACTATCAGGAGTCCTGGTTGGTGGTATATTAAGTTTCTTCCTTAATTGAAATATAGCCTGACGAGTAACCCCATAGAGTTCTGCTATTTTCTTATCAGAACCGTGGGTCTTTCTAAGACTATTAAACTTCTTTACGGTAATTTTTGCTAAAGGGCGTTCCTGGCGTTCCATACTGCCTCCTAAAGTTAATTGCCTGCCATTATGGTTTAGAAAAAGGCTTTACCATTTATCATCTGTAAGATAGTCTTCCCGTTCGTCCCCGTCTTCATCATTCGGGAACATATCCGCACCACTATACTCATCTAAATCTGATTCTGGTATACATTCATCACCATCATCATCTAAACCTGCGTCACCGGAGAGTGGCTGACCCTCATCACGATCGTCTTCCATATCATCATCAGCATAATTCTGTTTTGCCATAAAAACACTCCTTAATGTTTCTTTGTATGCCCATATCTTCTGAGCACCTTAAAGGCTATATTACGTTTTTTTGCTTTTAAGTATTTTCTTTTTAGGTTCTCTAGTGCCTCTACATCTGGGGCATAGCTTTTATTAAACTCTTCCCCAGCCCCCTCCATTGCAGTAGCAATCATATCTCTACCCGCTTCAATGGCATCGAACTCTTTCTGGGTAATATACACCATCATAATTTCATGACCCATTTTTGAGCGATAGGCACCCGACGACCGTATCCAAAAGATTTTTTATGCATCTTTATTGTGAGAGCTGCCTGTCTACGTTTGAATTCTGCCTTATTTATAAGGTTCATTACCTTCTCAGTGCAGCTTCCGTTTCTAGCGATCACACCTTTACAGTACTCAAGTTCCTTTTCAGATAAAACATCCCCTTCTATCACGTACTTCAGGATAGCATCAAGAACTGGGTATGGTGGGAGGCTATCAACGTCACGTTGCCCCGGGGAAAGTTCAGCTGAGGGCTCCTTATCAATGATTACTTGCGGGATCATCTCTTTACCAAAGAACTCATTGATGTACTTTGATACGGCATAGACCTCCATCTTATACAAGTCAGAAAGAGGAGACAACCCGCCCATCATGTCACCACCAACAGTACAAAACCCAACAGACATTTCACTCTTATTTCCCGTTGAAAGGACGAGGTACCCGTATCGATTTGAAAAGGACATTAAGATTTTGCCACGAATCCTAGCTTGAAGGTTCTCTTCCATGAGTGCCGGTGGCGCTGGTGGAAATATTGCGTCAAAACTCGATAATGCGCTTGTAAACACATCGTTAATCGGGTATGTGTATAACTTAACTCCAAAATTCTTACACAAAGTCTCAGAATCCTTATAGCTACCTTCCGAGGAATACTTGGAGGGCATGGTTATTCCTACTACTCTGTCCCCCCCAATAGCCGTAGCTGCTAGAGCTGTGGCGAGGGCACTATCGATACCTCCGGATTCTCCGATTACTATTCCTTTGAAACCGCACTTATCAACATAGTCACGAATGCCACAGACAGCTTGCTCCCAGAAGAATTCTGCATCACTTTCAAATGCACGCGAAGGGACACCTCTGCAGTATACCGGAGTATCAGCCTCTAATGCTTCTATGGGGACAAAAAGAGTACTCTCAAGGTACCTTTCGGCATGTGCCACTATGACACCCGCCTCATTGACTACGAAGCTATTGCCGTCGAAAACGATATCGTCAGTACTACCCACCTGGTTAACATATATGATAGGGAGATTGTAGACTTTACTGATACTTGTGATCATATCTATCTTTTGCTGATACTTGCCGACGATTGAAGGGGAGGCATTAATTGATATAATCAGATCAGCACTAACATTGTATAGCTCCTGTGCTGGGTTGATAGTATAAAATTTATTTTCATACCAAAGATCCTCACATATCACGAGCCCAACACGTTTACCACCGATATTAAAGAATCCTGTATCTCTGCCAGGCTCGAAATACCTTGCCTCATCAAAGACATCGTACGTAGGAAGTAGACGTTTCCTATAGTTATAGATAACCTTACCACCACTGCAGACTAATGCAGAGTTATAGAGGTCCCTACCTATCCCAATGTTTTTTTCAATGTACCCAAAGATAATGACATCATCAGTACCTGTGGTAGCCTCGACTATCTGGTCAACATACTTGAGCTGATCCTCTATAAAACAATTTTTATCTAACAGATCAAGAGGAGGGTACCCTGAAATGGCTAATTCTGGGAATATTAAGACATTTATTACTGGTCGGTACTCATTAGCCGAGTCAGTGATATGCTTAATTATCTTTTCAGTATTTCCCATGAGATCCCCGACCATTGGATTCATTTGACACAGTTTAAACATCATATAGGTATCCTCAGATTATTGATTAACGTGAATGTTTTTGTTAAATTAGTACGCAAAAATTTAAGGGCTACTCGGGTTTATTTTCCAAGTTGATTAGTAAACCCTCTTTAATCATCCTTTTTCTGAGATTGAACAGTTTCACAGAAAGGCTAACCTTTACTGTGTGCGGTGTTGTCAGACGTTTTTCAGTCCAATGGAGCATATCAAGCTCAGTTTTATGAAAACCCCTGAAATAGCCTGTATCAGTATTATATGTCAGTTTTGAATAAATGTCAAGATTACCGGCTTTGCTACTATAAACAAGGCGCTGTCTTGGAAGTATCTTGTACTGCCCCCCAATCGGAACAGTTTTGAGTTCATCGTCCTGGTGTATCGCTACTCTACATGTTGCGGGGTCTTCATCCTTTGGATAAATTAAGCAAGTAATAATCTGATTTGTGCTTTTATCACAAAACCATGCAGATCGATTATTTCCAGGGATGCTTGTCTTAATTGGATTGTCCATCGCAAGCTTAATGACCTCATAAATGTTCTGGTCTTTTTCAATAGAGGTAAGTTTTGCAACACCTCCCAGACTCGGTTGGTCTGAACACGTTCCAGGTTGGGTACCACAGGCCCAGACACACTTTTTTAGTGTTTCTACCGGATCGATGTCCGCTTTAGGGGCATGGCTGAAGATCTGTTCTCTGATGGCCTCAATGGAGTATTCATCAAGGTCATTTGTTTCAAAGATATTTACAGAATCAAGATCTTCTCCATCAAATCTCCGTCGACTCTCGATCGTAAGGTATGCTAGGTCTCCCGAATCCAATCGAAATCCCGGGACTCCCCCAGCATTACAGATTTTTTCCCAATGTTTCTTAAAAGCTTTTATAGCATTAGGGACGCCTGACCGAATTGTGTCTCGAGTGTCGCCAAGAAGTACGGGCCTATCAGGGTTATGCTCAAGCCAATTATCAAAGGCTTCGTATTCATCCCCATGACTCTGAATGTATTCATGCCCCATTGTCCCAACAATTTTGATATTTAACCCACGGCGGACTTCAGCATTGCTTGAAAAAGTTGTACCTGCAAGATAAGCGTATACTGAAGATGTGATATCGTTTTGAGCACGTCTTCGAGAAAATTCCATAGTTGAACCAGGGCCTGCAGCTTGAACTACCCGACTCCATTTTGTGTATGACAACGAAGGGAAATTTACATACTTTAAAAGCATTCCCTCAGCAAAGCGCAGGTCAAGTAAAGAGCCTTCAAGGATTATAGCTGGCTCATTTGGGAAAAAGATCCCACCTTCAGGGATAGAATAAACATCTAATAAGAGTCTCGGGTGAGCTTCTTTAAGGAACTTGATAAACTCAGGACGGTACCCCATATCGAGGAGTGCTGTGCAAACAAGTTCGTCAAAACGGAAGTCATTAATCATTCTAAGGAAGGCTGTGAGGCCCCCAAGCACTGCGTAAGAGCCACCAAAGGGGGCTTTTCTGATGAAGTATGTCTTAGATCCTTTGAGTTCGTGCCTGTGGCTTAGAAAATCTGTTTGTGCCATACGTGGGAAGTAGTCGTCCCAGGGGCAGATCTCGAGAGGGAACAGGGTGCGTATACCCTCAAGTAAGTTTGTTGATGGAGCGTAAGTCATTTGTAAAACTCCCTATCTAATGTTTGTAATTTATTTCTTAAGTACTAGTTATATCTTATGGGTAAGGGGGTAAATATTGATAAATTGAGCTTCAGGGTATTTTTTTCTGATTATAGGCATAACCTCTAATTCTGGATTTAGTATTAAAGTGTCCGACTCAATAACTTCCTCATAAGTGACTAACCCCTCATTCTTTGATTCAAACCCTTCAATTTTTGAGTCGATATCTTTTTCAGCGAACTCTAATAGAGCCTCTTTAAGAATCTTCATGACCGCATTTTTTTTAATTAAATCAAAACCACTTTTTGGGCATGCCCAGAAGAGTACTGTGTACAAATATTTTATTTCTGTATTTTGATTCATAATGTCCTCCGTTTATAATATACCTTTTTAGAGTGAATCAAACAACAAAAACTTTTATTACTTGTTCATAGCTACCTTAGTAAACTTTATATTCTCTGTATTACTTAGCAGGGCTTTCTGGGATAGAAGGGCAGCATCAACCACCTGGTGATCGTCTGGGTACTTAGTGTAAAGCATGCTTTTTAAGGAGACCTTACTATAATCCCTACCTGAGTTTTCTCTTATTTTTGTTTTTCTATTTGTATACGCATCTATAAAGTCGCATATGGACACAATCACCGAGATCTCCAATACCTTTTTTATAGTAGCAGGAGACCAACCTGATGGAAAATCAACTAAAAATAACCCATAGCCCGCCTTATACAGGTTATGGTGGAGACCGGCACATAAAGCTATAAATAGATGAAACTTCTTAAGGGCTTTAAATCCCATTTTTGCGTGATCTTTAACCTGGGCGTATTCTTCTGATGAAATTTCATGTCCATCAAATAAACTGGCTGGTAGAAACATTTTACCTATATCATGAAGTAACCCTGCAAAAAATGCTGCTTTTTCATCCTTCTTTAAGATCTTTGCAGTATCTTCAGACAAAAGCGCAACATTCTCAACATGCCTTTTAGTTGACTCATGGTTTACCTCGGAAAAAGCAAGAAAGAGCCTGGCAGTATGCTCCAGACCCCCTAAAGGATTATATACTTTTATCTTTCTAAGAACTAGTGTCGAAGTTTTCATATTCAATGTTTCTTTACTTAGATAAAAGACTTATAATTGTGTTAAATTTTTCATTTACATCTTTTACAGAGATGTACTCATCAATAACCTGAGCGCGTTCATTAGATGGGTAGTGCTCTTCTAATATTTCCATTAATAATTTTTTCAGGGACCCTTGTTGAGGTTGTGGTGGGAGGCAACACTTCCTAGAAAGTTCCTCTAAATGATCCATCCTTTTTTGAAATTCCCTGTCAAAACGCTCAAAATCTCCCCACTCACCCGCTCTCATTACCTTACACTCTTCTTTATTTCTCATTAGGTCAATGTCCCCTATAGTGAGCATTTGCTCCATTTGATCTATTAACCTTAAAGTGTGGTAACACATTTTAATATCCATACCATATTTTTCTATGATTAAGCGTCTCTCTTCTGTTTCTGGGGCTCTTGAACGAATGCGGTGCATTTGTCCGTTAGCATACCCCTTAAAAGCTTGGAAAGTCCTCATAGAAAGAAATAGTTTTCGTTGATCCCGGAGAGAATACCCCATTTTTGTACCAACAGTCACAAGTTCTCTTTTAACAAAAAGACTTTCAATTAAGTTCGGAGAACCCTTTAAGCCTGCCTGTGTGAAAAACTCAACCAAAGAAATCCACTCTGCTTCGACCACCTGTTTCCCTATCAGAACTTTATGCTTAACACCCTTTAATTCTTTTCTTTTGAAGTCAGGTAACTGATCAAAACCTAAAATAAAACCATATTTCTGAGGGTTTAGGTGTTCAGGTCTTGGTAGTACGATAGCAAGGATGTCATAATCTGATTTCTCTGTTTGACACCCATATGCCTGAGACCCCATAATTGATTCCAACATAAGATTCTCTACGAGCCACTGCTCATGCTTTTGAAACTTACCATTCTGTGCATACCACTGTGTATAATTCATATCATCTCCCCTATCTCTTTTACAATACTTCCATAATTCTTTTTTCAACGACGTCACGTTTCATCTGTTATGCCCCCATAATCTATTAAGGTAGTGCTCTTTATCTGTTTTAGAGAATTCATGGTTTATATGGAGGGCTAAATCAGAATCTAAAACTGTGTACACATTAACATAGTCTCTGACATCATGGTAATAGAACCAAGAAAACCAACCACGTTTTACCCTTTTCCAATTTTCATGCCCTTTAAACTCTGAGTACCCTGATGACCCCCAAAGCTCTACTATTATAGACTCTATATCCCTTTTTAAAACTGCCTGAGAGACAGATCTTATGTATAGAGATAGGTTTTTTGATATTAAGGGACAAGATAAACCCCTGACCACTACACAAAAACCCTTAATCTTATATGCTGACTTTGAACCTATCTCTCTAACAAAACTCCCTAGCTCATTAACTGCAGCTATCCGTTTACAATCTTCAAGGTATAACTTTCGTTCATGCTTTAAGATTTCTTCAACAGAGATTTTTTCCACTTTTTTATAACTACTTTTGCCCAAGTTATATATCTCCAGTGTTTGGGAATAAACTGAACCATATGTACGATATTAAAAATTTTTACAAAAATAAATTCACCAGAAAAATCACCGACTATTATGAAATGCAAAGGTAAAATAAGGCCATCAGCCACCCTATCGTTCATGTACTCGGTAGCTATATTTACACATTTTTCTTTCAAAAAATCTTTAGATTTGAAATTAGTTATAAGACCAATATCAATGTCATGCTTATTTCTGTATTCTTTACCCTTACTAGCGCTTCCCCAAATGTAGGGCACACCATAAGGCATAAGTCCTTCTAAAACAGTCTTATATCTGGATGTGTACATATATCTGTCGGATATCTCCTGTATTCAATATACTTTTTAATATATTGAATTAAATAAAAATTTAAAATATTTTTTATTTTGTCTGAGTTAACGTGGTTTTGTAATAACTTAAAAATTTTTAAAATACATTACTTTAAAAAAAGATAACACACCGGTATATTTGATCGTGAAACACCATATTTTTTTAGTAATAAACCATTAATACGCAAAACTATTAATGAATCAAATAATATTAGTATAAGATGAAGGGCTATTTTACCATGACACTCGCTACAAAAGAGACTCCTGAAGTTCTGATCAAAAAACTTTTTGAGGACGCCAAAGTACCTGAACGAGCACACCCCACAGATTCTGGATTAGACTTATCCGTGTATAAGATCGATAGAGTCTACAACGTTAATGAGACTCTAATAACCCCTTCCGGTGAAGATGCGGATGAGTGGTTGCTTAAGCCAGGGGAAAGGGCGCTCGTTAATACAGGAAACGCTGCTACAGTCGGTGTCGGGTATGAAATTCAGATTCGCCCAAGAAGTGGCTTGGCTTTAAAAAATGGTTTAACCGTTTTAAATACCCCCGGCACTATTGATGAGTCTTATCGCGGAGCTCTCGGAGTAATTGTAATCAACCTTTCAAACACCGCTCAAAAAATATCAAAGGGCATGAAGATCGCCCAGATGGTTGTTTGCCCCGTTACCCTGAGCCCTGTAGTTATTGTTACTGACCTCGACGAGACCGTCCGAGGTGCCGGTGGCTTTGGGCACACAGGGGTATAAGTCTATTTTTTAAAGTTTCCTGAACTACTAACACAACTATCATTTATACCAAGAAGGATACTGTCATATGTTTAATTCTGAGCTTGCATATGAAAACTGGAGAACGAAATATAGATACGGTCAAGAAACTCCTCTTGAAACGTTTAAGAGAGTTGCATATGCTCTTGCTGCAGTAGAGGCTAACCCTGAAGAGTGGAAAGAGATCTTTCTACGGACGCTTCTAAAGTTTGACAGGCAAGATCTACCTACCGGTCTTAAGTGTACCACTGGTGGAAGAATAACAGCAAATGTCTGGACGTCGTTTAAGCACGCTACGCTAATGAACTGCTTCGTAACAGGCCCGGTCTCTAATGCAACGATAACTTATAGAAGACAATCTGAGGATGAATCTATAGGCTATGAAGTAAAATATACCTCCGATGAATCTCCGGATGATCTTACCAACATCTTCTTAACAGTACTGGAACAAGCAAAAACTCTTGCTACTGAAGGAGGGTATGGAATAAACTTTAGCTTTATACGTCCCCGTGGATCCCTTATAAAGGGAATCGGTATTAGGCATCCTGGAGTAATGGCATATATGGATGTCTTTGATGAGGTCTCCAACTGTATTGTCAGAGGAGTAAACGATGGGTACACTGATAAACTGAAGAATTACCTTAACGCTGAAGATTACAAAGAAGTTAAATCTATTGTAAAGGCCATGGCTCGAAAAGGGGCTATGATGGCAGCGTTAGACTGTTCTCACCCTGACATCGAAGAGTTCATCAGTGCCAAGCAGGAATCAGGTCGATTAACAAAGTTCAATATGTCCGTATTTATCAGTGATGCTCTTATGAAGGCTGTTACTGATGATGATTTCTTTGATCTCACATTTCAGGGGACCGTGTACAAGCGCGTAAAGGCTCGGGATCTCTATAATCTTATTATGACCTCTACCTACAATCGGAATGAGCCCGGAGTTCTTTTCGAAGGAAACATGAATAGGAATAACCCTATTAGTTATTTAGGACAGCTTAATTGTACTAATCCTTGCGGGGAAATCGGGGGACTTGCCTCTCTTACAACCGTGTGTTTACTTGGTTCCTTAAATCTTACTCAGTATGTGGTTATAACTCCTTCCAGAGAAAGAATCTTTGATTGGGAAGCTTTCGTTGCCGATATCCGAACATTTACACGAATGTTAGATAACGTAAATGATCTTAGCTATATCTCCCTGCCTTCCTACCAGTGGGCTACTGATAACTTAAGACAATTTGGTATGGGAGTCAATGGTCTCGGATCCGCCCTTTTGATGTTAGGTATCCCATACAATTCTGCTGAAGGTATACTATTCACAGAAAGAGTTTGCAAACTAAAAGAAAATATTACCTGGCAAACATCCGCCCTTTTAGCTAAAGAAAAGGGTGTCTTTAAAGCTTACGTGAAAGAGAAGTTTGAGAGTACCGAGTATTTTAACTCTGATCGTATTACCGAAGAGACACGTGAGATGCTTCGAAAATATGGCGCAAGAAACGCAAAGACTACTACGAACCCACCTTTAGGAAATTCCTCGGTAATTACAGGCACAAGTAACGGTATAGAGCCTTTGTACAACTTAGAGTACGAACGTACTGTAATTTGCAGAGAGTGGCCTGAAGGCCTTAATAGAGATAATATAAAGGATCTCTTAAAATCGCATAAAGAGAATGACCATGAATACTGGAGAGGAACGTACAACGGTAAAACTTACCACTACGAACCACATAACAGAGGCTTGTGCAGCGTGTCCGTTGTTCGAGACTATGGTTACCAGTGGCTCTTGGATAACTTTCCTGATATTGATCACACCTCTTATTTAATAACTGCTTTTGATTTAAAAATTGAGGACCACTTAGCTATACAGGAAGTGGTTCAATTCTATAACAACCAATCTGTCAGTAAAACTTGTAACTTACCTAATTCATACCCCTTTGAAGGATTCAAGGATCTTTATTACAATGCTTGGAGTAGAGGCTTAAATGGATTTACGACTTATCGTGAAGGAACCATGGAATCTGTCATAAGCAACATAAAGAAAACCGTAGACAACAAAGGGATTATATCTAAAGATATAAAATTACCTAATAAATTTATCAATGGCCCGACTAGCATAATAAAACGTCAGGGATATAAGTTTTATATACATTTTTCATATCTTCCGGAAGACGTGAAAACTGAATTTCCAATCGTAATGTGGATCTATACGAATACAAGGTACAAGGGAGAAGAGCTCAAGGTATGTAATAAAGCTGCCCGTAATTTGGGGAAGTTGGCTTTAATTAAGGGCGTAGATTCTAAAATTGTACTGAGTACTGAAGAGAAAGCTCAAGTAGACTATCCGCATAATAGACTGGGTAGAATGGTCTCATTGTGTTTGCGACATAATATCCCCCGAGAGGACATATTAGCAGCATTAATGGGTATAGATGGAGATAATATATCTACATTAGTCACCGCTGTAAGAAAATTTTTATCGGAAACACTTCCAAATGGTACACGACTCAATGGAGTTACCTGTGACAATCCGGATTGTACTGGAAGCCGAAAAAATGTGATCTTAGAGAGTGGCTGCAAAAAATGCTTAGATTGCGGGACCTCATCATGTGGCGCATGAAAAAGCAAAACCATTAATCTTAAAAGGGGTTTTTATGCCAATCTGTCTATGTTGTTCAAAAGCTTTTGAAGTACCTAAAGGGGACACCTCTGACGGATGCTGTTCTGATGTGTGTTGGGAAGCTATTTATGCTCCAGGACCACAGGAAGAAGCTATTCTTGAATTTGATAGAATGGAAAAAAATAGTTAGATCACAAATTTTTTACAAAAAGATTTGCGATGTATGGGGGAAAGACCGTGTTTACCGATCAGGTCAATATGGTCTTTAGTCCCATAACCCTTATGCTTCTCAAAAAGGTATTGTGGGTACTGTAAAGCATACTTCTTCATAAGCTGGTCTCGAGAGACTTTCGCTATTATAGATGCAGCAGCTATTGAAGCACTTTTTGCATCTCCTTTTATCACTGCTACCTGTCTATCTAATGGGATACTATGAAGTATAAGATCCCCATCGATTAAAACCACGGCATCCTCGATATAAGGGCACTGGGTAAGGCACTCTTCCATCCCCCTAATCGTAGCATTCCTGATATTATAGACCTCTATGGCTGACTCTGTTACCGCTACAGCGCGTTTATATATAGCTTTATTGAATATCTCTACAAAGAGTTTTTCCCTCTTTTGTTCTGTAAGTTTTTTCGAATCATTTACACCAATAATAATGTCTTCTAAATTTAAAACAGCGATGCTTGTCATTACCGGTCCGGCAAGGGGGCCTCTCCCAGCTTCATCTATACCTATTACGTATTTTACCCCACGAGCCTTTAAGTAGGCTTTATCAAAGTCGTACAGTGTGCTCATATTGCTTTTCGATTTCTAAGATTTTTTTATAAAGTATTGTTGTTTCTGCGTTGGATCTTGGAATAAGATCAATATATTTGATTCGTATCCTTTGAGATAACGATGGTGATATCTTATCGACCACAAATGCCTCAGTTGAATTCTTTTCTATTGGGTACTTAACTTTTCTCCCCAAAACTTCGATAGTCCCAATATCCCCTATAATCTTTTGTACCGGTAAAATCTTATCGTATACCACAAAATAATTATCCTCAATTTTTAAACGAAAATCTGGTTGGATATCTAATAGTACTATAATTGATCCGAATACATCTCTATTTAGTTGATCGCCTTCATTATGTAAAGCGATCGCTTTTTTATGGTAATCCTGAAGTTCTAACTCAAATTGTATTGTTTTTGTTTCGGTTTCATAACGGGTGCCCCTACATTTCTGACAGAGCTTTTCTGTATTTACCCCTGTCCCATGGCAGATAGGGCAGGTAGAGTCCTTATCTAGTAAGGCAAGTATGCTACTATTAATTTTACCCTCACCATGGCAGGTCACGCAATACCCGTCTGCACCACAGGAAGAACCGGTACCACAACATTTTTTACAGAACACATTCCTATGAATTGTTATCGTTTGTTTTTTATTAAAATAAAAATCTGCTAAGTAAATAACGATCTTTACTCGTATTGTTTTTTCTAGCCTAACAGACGGGGTAGCTGTGCGTGTTTCTTTAAAATTTAGTAACTCTGGGTTGTTCTCAAGGATCTCATAAGCATTGTAAACTTCTTGGTACTTAGAGATATCAGATGGACTTTTATCAGGATGAAATCTAAGAAACAGTGCATTTCTATTTTTCTGCGCTGTCTTAAGGGTATCCCCGGGTTTTAGACCAAGTATTTTTAAAGGATCATTCATACCATAATATACTATAAGACTGTCTATAAATAAAAAAGTCGACCATATATTTTAAATATATGGTCGACCACGGCTATAGCATTGAATTTATTGGGCAACCTTAGGGGGCATTACTCAAAAGATCCCCACCAGAAATCCCTGGGTAATCCGCAGGTAGTGGGGCTTTAAGCTGCGCATTGGATAAGTTTAAAACTTCTTTTTTGAAAAACAGAGAATAAACCACTAATGCTGTTGTCATGCCTGTGCTGGTAGCCTTAAATCTTATTAAGATCTCTTTATTGTATATGCTATCCCCCAGGTCTTCTTTCAACACCCAATTAAAATTGAATGTTGCTCCTACTGGTGTAAAAATTAAGTTTGTAGTGATGGTGTCTTGGGTTGCAGTCATGCTTTCCCAGGTATTTCCATCTAAGGAGTACTCAAAGGTTGTCAATTCCGCAGTAACCTCAGGGTTAGCTTTTCCGATATAGGGGATACTAAGGGAGGAATTACCCCCACTGAAAGTTGGCTCCCCAATAGAGACCTGGAACAGATTAATACAGATGTTCCCGGTGACGTCTAATGTTGCCATATTAATACTCCTTAAGTTATTTCATTTTAATTGACTAAGAAATCCCTAGTTTTGATAATTGCTTTTCAAGACTACCATCAAGTTCTTTTTTATCACCTTTTTCATTACCATAAAGATCTCCGTGGAGAATGACCGCAGAATCTTCTTCATTAGGTCCGTCTCCCTGGTCTGTTGTGAGATTTTGACGCAAGAACACAACATATGCCAAAAGAACTTTTTTAGCAGTATCTGTCATATCCGCCAATAACTTCTTTTTAAGTTTTATGTTGGTTTGTACATGTCGGAGATACTTTGGTCCATCATTAGATAAGATATTCCTATCTTGTACATCTAACGCTTGACAGCTTTTTTTAGAAGCTTCTGCTGCTAGTTTTCTTATAGATTCTGATATGGTAATTAACATTTTAGTTATACTCGAATACAAATCTAAGGTTTATTGATTTATTCCCAAAATTAGTCTCGGTAGTGCCTGTCTTAGCATCTAACCAGGTATATTCTGGGTTAGTAGTATTATAAGCAATACGGTAATCTGAATACATGCTGTAATCAGATACTCCTGGAGCCTCCATTAAGAAGGTATTAAGGCGACTATCTCCCGGCACAATACCTGTAGAGGGTGTTTGAGACTTATAGAGCCCAAAACGTGTGTGATCGAGTTGTGCCCTATCTTCAAGGTATAGCCCTAAAAGTAAGAGGTCTTCAAAATCAGCAACCGGTTTAAGAACTACTGTGTTGGCACAAAAATTTCCAAGAACTACATTTCCGAAATCTATTCCAGTAACACTCTCTGAAATAAGGGACATGTCTGCCGGATTATATCTTGAAACCTTCATATAAAAAATCCCCCTGTCAAATTAAGAATACTCAAAGATAAATCTATAATTAATAGTGGTTGTACCACCTGTTTCAGTAGCCCCGGGTTTTACATCCAACCAAACATAATCGGAATAACCATTCTCATGGACAACCAACGGAACCCCACCTGTAACGCCGGGTGGAAGAGGTACCTCTACAAAATGGTCTGAGATGTATTGAACGCCCGTGTCCCCCGTAAATTCGGGGGCATGCGATTTTACTTGTATAAAATCAGAGAAGATAAAATAACCGAATTCTGTTTGGTTGTATCCACCATTATTTTGGAGGTACATCTCAAGACCTATAAGACTTTCATCTTCAATTTCAGGACGAATTACTACAGGTATGGATGAGTGGTATCCTTTTCGAACATTTCCGAAGTTTATACCAGAAATTCTTTCTGACAGCTGCTCCCCGGTTCTGGGGTTGTATGCACCAATTTTCATTTTATGTCCTGTAATAATAGGAAGAATAGGTAATCCTACTTACCAGGAATTATTAGAGGATTATTAAAATTTGGCTTTTCATGTGGGACTACTGCTCTAAGATACCCTTAATATAAAGCATTCTATGAAGGTAGGTATGATTGCTGGAGACCTTATTATAGGCCTTTACTATCATGTTTGTAACTTTTGATTTACCGGCCCCTAACATAAAGAACTCTAAGTTTTCAATTAATGATTTTTCATCTGAAAAGAATCCTACCTCTTTGTCTGTAAAAACTTCTCGAGCTTCAACCCTAGTGTCTTCTAGGAGCATGAATGTCTGACAAAGGGGGACTTCATAAGCGCGGGGGTTAAGACTCTCTGCTAGGAATTTTCCACGATTATAGGGGTTCTTACCCGACTTGGTGCGTGGATTCCAAGTAGTATCCCTCAGCATATTTAAGGCAATTTTCGCACCATTGTAATATTTAACAGTTTCATTGTGCGGGATAGTTCGGGCATCAAAGACATATTTCCATAAGGGGGATGACTTAGGCATATAGTGGACATGCCCACAGACTTTAAACGATAACTTTTTCTCTTCGACAAAAGGAATAATCGATTCTAGTAGCTTTCGTCTATTGGGGTATATCGCACCAAGAAACAATATATCACTTTTATATTTTTCATCTAAAAATTCTCTTGGGATTCTCCCACATTCCTGGGTATCCCCTGCAGTCGGGCAGTAATAGGAGTTTTTGAATTTCTTACTCTCTCCAATACTTCTTTCATTGGAGAAATAGTAGTCTATCTTGCCCATTTTTGATTTCATGGGATCAAAAGAGTGCGGGTCCTCAGTAGCAACTACAATACTTTTTATATGGTACAGACTATCAAAGATATAATCGGGAACATTAAGCCCCCCGATAAACATTATGTGTGTAAATCCTTTATCTTTTGTTAAGACTAAAGAATGTATCCTATGAAAACAAGTAGCATCTGAGCAGATACCCCTAAAATGATGATATGGGTGACTCTCATGAGGTATCTTAAGCTGTTCTAAGGCATGGATGTACCCGTTGTATACGTCAGTGAGGGCAAAGTTTGTGGCATCAGAGACTATTAGTATCTTCACAATTATATCCCCCTGATACTCCGGATAACTTCACCATTACTTTCTAAGACAGAAATTATATGGAGAATACTGCCTTCAATAAAACCTATGTTTCTTGAGATTATATTTATTTTTCCGACAATGCTCATATCTAGGGAACCACGGTGTGAAAAAAACCAATCTTTAGCTGTCAACTCATTTTTGTGGGCATCGGAGGGAGAGCGGTCTATTCGAGCCATACACTCACCCTTCCAATGTAATTCTACTGCGGATACCTTACTCTTATCTATTTCAGCCCAGTTTGTGGAGCATTTCTTATTTAACTTTTTGCTGAAGTAATTTTCTTTTTCAAGAATGGAAATACCATCGATATTATGTACAACAAACCCAGTAAAAGTTTTACTTGTGCTGAGAAGGTCTCCTTTTAGGTGCATAAATTTTTCCCGGTTTATTACTTGGTTTAAATTTCTTAGGCTTGTGAAACTTTGGCTTAAATACCTTTATTTTGTGCTTTTTTGGTTTCCACACTGGTTTTGTTCTTTTGAACAATTTTCGTGTTTTTAAAAAAGACTTATTTTTCCTCATGTACTGTTTACGGCGAAGTTTCAACCTGACTCTGTGAGATCGATAGTACTGACGAGCTTTGTACCGGTCAATAGCCGATCGCTTTTTTAACTTTTTCGAAACAGCCCTCTTAAAGGCCAGTACAACTCTTTTTACAATATCTTCCATTATCATCGCTCCTATCTAATCAAAATCAGCCTATTTAAACAAACCAATATTAATAGATTAATGCGATCTTCCATGCTCTTTTTTAAACTTCCATAACCTATACTCTGGGGAGTCCGCTAATTTTTTCTCAATACGTGCGTACTCTGCCAATAAGTCTTCAACCTCTTTAGGTTTGAGCTTCTTCTTAAGAAGCATTCTCTTAACCTGCTCGAGTTTCTTTAATGGACGGGTGACATCTTTATACCTTTTTCTATTCCCAAAAAGTAAAGAGCTTGGTTTAAGCTTATGGCACATCTTGCATAGGTATAAAGGATCCCTGCCTGCAATTTTGGGTAGATACAACTTTAAGGATCGCTTTTTACATTTAGGACAAATAACATACCATCGCACCCCACCAAGTTTATTGGGGGTACTGGTATACTTAAACAATTGGTCATTTATCATAAATACTTCAAGATTTTTACCCGTCATAAGAGTTATCTCCTCAGCGGAGGCATCCGGGTACTGCTCTTTAAGGTGGTCCTTTACCTTCTTCACCAGATTATTGAAGTTAAATGAAACTGATGATTCGGTAGCTACCCACTTACGTTTACTTCTCCCAGCCTTTTTTGGAACCAAGATAGGTTCTTCGACCTTAATAGGCCCCTGAGTTATAATAGCCTCTTCAACTTTGGGCGCTTCTTTGGCATAAGCCTCTTCTTGATATTTAAGGCCCTCTTTAATTATAGCAGCCTCTTTAAGCCTGCTGGGGGAATACATCTTTTTTCTGTAATCGTCGAGAAGTTCCATAATACGCTACTTATTTCTTAAAATGCTTTCTAAAATTTCTATGCATCTTATAATAATTGAGCCAAAAATACCTGGATTTTTTACTGCTTCATTCAGGTCTTTATCTAGTGCCCATTCTAAAGTAATTAGCTCTGGGTACAGCCTTTTTTTGATATCATGATTTGATAGCTCTTTATCAACTAGTTCCACCACCTTATCTTTTGACCACTTATTCACATATGCGGTGCATTCGTGTGGCTTAGTACAAACCTCTATATGCCCTTCAGTAAGGTGAAAATCATACTTACAGACTTTTAGAAGGTGTTCTATATCAGAAGCATCTGTGTAGGTTACTTCCAAGCCATAAAAGCAATTACAGTGTTTACACTGACGTGCCTGCTCTAACTTGTCATATAGAATCTTTTTCCTAATCTGACGGTATCTACGATATATTACTCCTGGACTTCTCATATTTGACCGTCCTGTCTTGCTTCAGCTTTATCGTAAAAAAACTTGTCATTCATAAAGACAATTTGATCTGCATAATCACAAAATTTTTTATTAAAACTCTTACCAGGAAGAGACCACACCTCTATAAACTTATTGAGCTTCTTTAGGTGCTTACATAGGTCTATGAAATCCCCGTCCCCACTCATTAACACCCATTTATCAAACTTATCAATATTAGTGAGGCAGTCAATACATATAGCCATATCCTGATCAGTCCCTTTATATATCCTCTGCCCATCAGCCCCCCTGGATATAAGCGCCTGCTTAATATTGAGCTCATAGTCAAAAGATTTTAAGAGTGATTCAAATTTATCAGACTTTGCATCGGGTGTTCTGATAATATAGGCCTTTAACCCCAGTATACGATCACCAGAATCAACAAAATGATCCCTTATTTTTTTAAAATCTATTCTTTTGTCTATATCTCTAGCAGAAAAAAATAGATTCTGAACATCAATCTGCACATAAGTTATCATTTTAATTGTGTGACCTCAGTTTTATTATCACTTCTATTGATACGGTACGAGTGATTTGCATAATCGATAAAACCCATATTGTGCGTGACTAATAAGATGTCTATCCCAAGCTTACTACACAACTGGACAATAAGTTGACTGAAATTTTCTATGTACCCGGGATCTACCGCTGCAAAAGTTTCATCGAGTAGAATTAGCCGAGCTCTTTTAAGTTTTACTAAACACAACAGCCTTAATAAAAAGCTTTCTATAACATGCACACTACTCTGTGATTGAGGGTCAACTTTCTTACCATCAGAAATTGTCTGTAAATCTATCCATATCTTTTTTCCGTACTCAATTATCTCAGACTTAAATACTACGTCTCTATCTGAATAAACAGTTTTCAATCCGTAACTGATAAGAGCATCCATTTTTGATAAATCTTTTTGGACTAACTTATCCATAAGATGCTTTATGACCTTTTCAGACTTATCCAGAATATCTTTCTCTTCCCTCAAAGAGGCTACTTCAGTTTCAACTCTATTTTTTTGAGAGAGCTTATCTTGATAAACCCCCTGTAAAAATTGAGTCCGATCGATAACTGAATCATACAGATTAATGTCCATTATTGACTCACAATCTTTGCATAAGCCCCAACACCTGCCAGAATAAACTTTTCACCCTCAACATCCCCACGACAATATACTTTAAAAAACTTGTTCTGGTCGTTGATATGAAGTCTTATATCCTCTTTAGTGTCAAAGGACCCGAGTACCGCTTTTAGCATTCTAAAATCTACAACATGAGCCACGGACTGGTCACCATCATCAACCCTGTTACAGGTAAGGGTTTCTATAGCAACCTTAGTGGACAGGAGCTTTACTTCAAGGTTGGCACTTTCACCAGAACCTGACAATGTGAGCTCTAATCCCACTAGCGAGGCAGAATCATTTGATATAATGGCTCTTTCTGATACCTTAAGAAGGCGGTTTTTATCAATAAGGGTGTAAGCCCCCTCAGATTTCAAATGTTCCTTAGGTATCTTAGGTGCTTCAAGGGTCGATTTAAGAAAACTGAAATAAAACCTACCATCTAAAGATTCTACTCCGATATCTTTATCAGTCTCAATAAGCTTTATTTCTTTTCCCTCAACACCTTTAACAAAGGTGGTATACAAGGGCACCACTAGTTTTCTAATCTTCATTTCAGGGATGGCACTAAAGGTCTTAAAGACAATGAGCCCTAATTTGTTTGACCCGTTTGCAGCAAAGACTACCCCATTACTTATCACTACAAAATCAAAATGCTTTTGGTCTTCTTTTTTACTAGCAAGAAAATTAAAAGCATACTTCATTGCAAATAAAAGTACTTCTTTATTCACAAGGTACTCAGTGCGGTCTGCAGCAGGAGTCTCCAGGAATGTTAGCATTTTATCCGGCGGAAAAGACTGTAAAGTACCAAAGGATTTCTTATTTTCAGTAGTATACACCTTAACCGTATATGTGCTTTTATCAAAATCTATACTAACGTCATTGACCTCAACCTTATTTACAAGTTTTTCCATTACCTTAGGGTCAGCTGTGAAAGAAAAGTCTTCTCCACAACTATTAGTAATGTCTATTGAGCACCGAGCTTTTAAGTCACTGTTTGTCCCTTGGACGATGATCTTTGACCCACGTACATGAAACAAGAGGTGACCGCGTTCTTCCTGGATAACTACAGCAGATAACGCTTTTCGGGCTAGTGTTACAGCATCCTTAAAATCTGATTTTGGTACAATGATGTCCATTGCTTATACCCCTTCAATCCCGGACAGTTGGGTTGATAAGGTTTGAAGCTCTTGTTCAAAGGTACCTATAGCAGCTTTTAAAGATTCCTCTTTCTCTTTAATAACCTCTCCGAGATTTCTTGGGTCATACCCAGCATCTTTAATCTCTTTAACGAGGCCCGTCAATGTTTCTTTTTTTGACTTAAACTGCTCTTCAAGTCTTATTTTCTTCTCAGACAAATTCTTTAATTTTTCACTAAGTTCTTTAAAACGCTCAATCTGATCCTTCATCACAAATTCCTTTCATAGAAAAGCTCAGTATCTCACCATCGAATACGAAAGGTGTAACTGGCTTCTTTTTATCTGCACGTTCTTTTCTTTTATTTATCAGAGCTTCACAGGTCATATTGTATGGGCACCACTTGCACTGCTTTGAGATCCCAACTTTAGCCTCAAACTTCTTATCTTCTTTTATGGTTCTTTTTACCAGAGTCAGCTTATTCTTAAAATCCATAATAGTTCCCATATCGAAATCGATATATCGAATAGTCTGGAACTTATAGTAGAGAAACCCAGCTTTATCAGGCAGCTTTTTAAAGTGTAAAAGGTAAATTAGTATATAGAAATAGAGCTGATCTAAATCTACAGGCTTATCCATCTTGTAAGTGCCTTTACCGTCCAGAATCTCTACAGTACCATCAGGTCTATTTACAAGGAAATCAAGTTTACATGATAATATATCCTGAGATTTCTTAAGGAGGATCTCAAAAGATACCTCAGATTGAGTGTGATCCCATAGATCAAATGTATTAATATTCTTTATTATGTCTTCGTAGGCTGACATAAAGATGTGCTCTGAAGACTCTCTAACCCAAGGATCCACCCACTCTACAAAATTCTCATCAAGAACTTTAGTCCAGAGTTTTCTTAAAAGACTGTGGATCTGTCCCTCTGGTAAATGCACCCCACGTTTAGTGTACCCGTTTGTATAAACATTAAAAAACATTTCAACCAAGATACCATACACAGCAAAGTAGCAACTCTGCTTTTCAGGAGGCTCGACTTTGTTTATTTCCATGCTGTACCGGCTGGGGCATAGCTTATAGGTATTATAATCAGAGTAAGAGAGTTTCACTATTCAATAAGCTTTCTTTGAAGGTGAGCTTCATTGAGGAAGTAATTAACTTTATCGAGAACTTTCTTCTCTAAACCAAGTTGAGACACTTCATCAGCAATACGGTCTTCTTTCTCTACATCGACCATCTCAGTTTTGAGTTTCGATACAAATTCTTCAGCTTCTTTTTGTTCTTTTTTCTCACGCTCGTGCACCACAACATCAAAAGCTTCAGCGATAGACTTAACTTTTAACGGTATAGCATTGTGCTCTATGGATACTTTACCGTCTTCTTCTTTTGTAACAGATATGAGGGCTACCTTGGGTTGACGTTTTACATCATCCTCATTAAGAGACCCACGGCTGACTGCCCCAACATTAACGAAGTATTGGTCCTTACCAAAGTCTGACACCGTCTGGATACCTTGATCAAGATGGTAGTGACCGAGTACAAAGACATCGTCCATAAGCGCTGCTATCTCATGATAAGAGAACAGCCTTGTCTTGAAGAACATCCCACCATCATATGTGGCGTATAGGTGCAGGATAAAAATGCTTAAATCATCACCCTTTGCACGTTCTATCAAGGATAAATCAGGTTCTTCTTGAAATGGTATACTTCTCACTCTGAAAGAGATACCATTTTTATTTCCACGTATATCCCGTGCCTGAATAAGAGCATCACTGGAGTATAGAACTTTCATAGGCTGCTCACTAAAAGTATCATAGCTATCATTTCTCAGGTCATGATTACCCTCTGTAGCATATATAGGAGCCGGGAAAGTCTTAAATAAATTTATGAGAATGGTATTTAACTCATGGGTGTTTCTCAAAGGCGCTTTTAAATGGAAAAGATCTCCCGCAAAGATAAAAAAATCAACTTTTTCTTCTATACCAAGTGCCTTAATCTGCTCCAACTTATTGATTATGTCCTGCTCATAGCTACCTTTTCTTGAAGCTGGATTAACAGGAGATACATGAACATCCGTAAATGTAATAAATTTCAAATTACCCACGTTTTACCCCACACAGTGGACAGATATCAAAAGAATCTATCTCTAATGTTACTACAGCTATCTCTGCGACAACTTCATCATAAGAACTTTTTAGGTTCCTTGCCTCAGTACTCAGGGATTTTACCTGATCAAACCATAGCTGGATTTTTGGTATATCCTGCACGTCAATACTAACTACTGGTATCGTAACCTTCTGTATTTCAGTAAGGCGATTAACTTCCTCTGACAGCTTCTTATAACTAGTTGCCCAATTAATAAGTCTCTGGTGCAGTTTTGGGGTGTTTACAATATCGATTTCAGCCACAGGAAGGCTTACACCTTGAATACCAGTAAGCCTGGCAACTTCCTCTGATAATTTTCTATAACTACTACTCCATATTAAAAGCTTCTGGTATCCTCCAAAAGATTCTTTTATCTCAGGAATGTATTTGTCAGGGATAACTAGGTCCTGAGCAGGCTTGATCTTCTTTAAGAAGGTCAATAAGGTATCCATGTCCGCTTTATATCTCACCGCAATAAGATACTGTGAGATATCTTTTGAAATAGGATCTGCAACAGGCAATTTCACCCCAGAAATAGGCTTTAGCCTGCTGTTTTCCTTTATTAATACCTTGAGAGATTCGTCCCATTGCTTGACGTTTTGAATCTCGCTCTCTTGGTCCCCCAGCTCTTTTCTTTTAATCTTAAGGCCAGGTATCCTTTGGATAATTTCTGGAAAAGTTTTAAATTTCTCCAGACTACCCTCAGTTATCTTAAGGTCCTTCTCTCTGAGTCTTAATAAATCAGAGTTAGCCCGTTGCTCTTTATTACAAAGATCAATAGCCTTATAGATTCTGTCAAGACCATAAACCGAAGTAAGAATGTCTGCACTTTTTGAATCACGTTTATTTACAAGAAATAACGGAAAAAATTGTGTAGCAAAGTTCAGGTTTATTTTTTGATCACCAACTACGATTGGTCTAAACCCAGCATCAAGTATCTCCTGTGGGGGTTCACCCTTCCCAATTTTGGTATACTCTTTACCGTTTATCTTATAGAAGTTATTTCCATCTTCCTTATGCCATAGGATATCAAGATCAGGGAATATTAAATGGACCTCGCAAAAAGTCTGACCCCAACTGATAAATTCAGTGCCCTCTTTATTTGTCAGAGCGGCATTGATGGCTCTAAGAACAGAACTCTTACCAAGAAAATTTCTCCCGATAAGAGTGGTGAACCCTTCTACTTCTATCTTTGTATGAGTTATTGACTCATAGTTAGTGATTTCTAGTCGAAACATTAATCTTCTGACCCTTCGCCTGAATCATTGCTGTCGAAACCATTTAACTCTTCCAAGTCACTCTTCTGATCATCAGAAAGTTCGAGATCAGCTACACTGAGACCCTTTAACTTACGGATATCTTTAAGCTGTTCCTTTTCATCTGCAGAAAGATTTTCAATTCCGACAGATTCAAGTTCAGCAAGGGTGTTATCCATCTCACTATCATCCCGTGCCAGCATCAGGTAGGGTTGAATAGCTTCAAGAGCTTTTGGGTTCTCAATGAAATGTCTCTTAAGAGCCATCTTACCATTTACACTGAAGGTGTGTGTCTCATTAGGATCTTTCCAAGAAAGATATCCGGCAGATTTCTTTATCACACCCATGTTTGCCCCAAGAGTGATAAGGGACATAATGTTATCTATACCTTGACCAAAAACAATGTAGACCGGTCCTGATTTCCATGGTATATCAAGTTTGTTTTTCTCGATCACCACTTTGACTTCCTGACTAACACGTTTCTTTTCTGATACTCCAGTAATAATACTTTTTTCAGCTATTTCTTCATTATTGGAAGTTTTCTTAAGGCGAATTCTTAGACCAATAAAGTACTGAAGAGCCTTACCCCCAGTAGTAATCTGAGCCGGGCCTTGATCATACTTACTCTTCTTGATATTTGCTCTAAACTGATTAATCAGAATAATAGAACAGTTGTACTTTTGAAGTTTTTTACCAATCCAGTTAATAAAGCTACCAACTAGTCTGGCATGGATACCAATAGCAGTAGTCTCGTCAGCTTCCTTATCCACAGTCTCCTGGGGCAACATAGCTGCTACAGAGTCAATAATAATAAGGGAGGGTCTTACCATAACCAAGCTTCTACCGATAGCCTGGACACCCTCTTGAAGGCTGCTAGGGACTAAATGGATAAAGTTTGGCGAAGTCGTATCGATACCAATATTTTTTACATAGTTTAATTGAAGTCTCAAAGAATGTTCAAAATCGGCATATATCACAGGCTCCCCAGCAAGAAGGACCTGTTTAGCAATATGGAGTGCCAGCGTGGTTTTACCAGTTGATTCATCTCCACATATTTCTGTAAAGAACCCTCTTGGGATACCACCGGGATCTCCATGCTGGTTACCGTCACCAATAAGTCTGTT
>Ga0247841_10002882_pt1 | contig 33131 bp, 43 predicted proteins | sample LaCruzMarch2015__2_FD_192410 | JGI IMG/M metagenome (GOLD analysis project Ga0247841, IMG submission 192410) | Freshwater microbial communities from meromictic Lake La Cruz, Castile-La Mancha, Spain - LaCruzMarch2015_18m | ecosystem: Environmental > Aquatic > Freshwater > Lake | place: Spain...
AATATGCCACATAACCAGTTATTCCGGCTATAGCAGAACCACCAGCACCCTTTCCACCGGCACTTGCAGTAGCAGCTCCCCCCGAAATAGCACCTAAACTAACTCCTGCCTCACTAATTGCAGAGCTAGCTCCACCGGCTCCACATAATTTCTGAGTTATTGTACTAGATATGGATACTTTACTAGGAGTAATCGTACTAGCTACCCCATATGCACTTGAATTTTTACATTCAATTGTTCCCTCAAGAGTAAGCACTCCCTTTACTCCTATTGTTGTAAAATCAACCGTATTTCCAGTAACTCTTAACTTACCGCCAGCATCTATAGTTAAATCGTTATAATCATGAATAGAACCACCTACTATATCATAAGTAACTCCAGTTGTTATATGTAAATCTCCCTCTACTCCGTACGGCCAATTTCCAGTTATATTAGCTGCAACTCTTTTTCCAAAGACTGTACCATTTATACAAGTAAATTCATATAAATCAATTGCTGTTGAAGACTGAGCAGGAGCACTTCCACCATCCCACAATATTCCAGTAGGCCATGTTATCGTATGAGCACCATCTGCTTCTACAGCTAGTCTTATTATCCTATTGTTGTAATTACTGAAAGTTATTATTCTCGAATCTGCCATAAATAAAGAATATAAATTAGCTAGTGACCAATCTACATCAATAGTAGCCGCATCTGTTAAAACTACTTGTGCAACTGTTAGATTTTTATACAAAGTTTTATTTCCGTTAATAGCTTGGTTTCCCTCACTCATAACGAAATCAGCATCAGCACCTGAATCTGGAATAGTATATAATCTATCAGCAGATAAAGTAGAATGTGCAGCGATTTGCACACTTATGTCATTTGAATTCTGCTCATAAGTATCGTCAACTATTTTTCCAGCTCCAGCATAAATTGCAAGTCTTCCAGCAGTACCTGAATTTACAACTCCAGCAGGACTAAAAGTATCATACCAGTTAGTAGATGCCTTCATTGCTTTGATTTCATTTGTGATAGCATCCATCCAATTCTTAAAGTTTTTAATTTCAGAATCATCAGTTGATATAGCAAAACTTGCTATTGAAGGATTAGTTGTTCTAAAAAATAAATTCCTTTGGTCTGTAATTGCAGTGATTAGACCACCTGCATTCACATCAATATAACAAAGAGGAATTAAATCGGCATCTCCGGAAAAAGCAGTTGTATTAACTTGAGTTCCCAGACTTAAAGAAGTAGCCGTATTTACAGTTTGTGTAAATTCTGCACCATCTCCGCTATTTGCAGTTTTATCCCAAAGAACTCTTGAAGCAGGAGTTCCAGCAACTTCAGATAATTCAAATTCTACATAATTTCGAGAACTAGCAGTTAATGATGAAGCAGGAATCGTCATAGTAGTAGTTGCAACCGGTGAAATATAATAAGAATAATCTCCTGTATTTTCTCCATGCAGGATAGTACCGTTAGTGGTATCTACTGTAGCATAAGCAGCACCTATACCAGTTACAGCAAATCCCTTAACTATATAATTCTCAGCAGAGAACATCTGTTTATGCCAATAATTTGAATCAGCACGACAATAGCCTTCCAAGCTATTAATGTCATCTAAATCCAGTCTTTCATTAACATGGAATTTTACTCTCTTTAAAATCATCTCAATCTCCCTTTCCTATAAATAAGGATTTTCTATTATGTATTTATAATCTTCAGTCATTATCACAAAATTTACAATAACTCCTGCTGCTGCCAAACTTTCTAATATAGTTTGTATTATAGTTCGTGCGTCTATAACACTTGGTATATAAATATTATACTCTGTTCCAGTTCCAGTTGTTAGAACGTTTATTGTGCTATCAATTTGATGCACATACTGAAAAACATAGGAAGGGTCTAAAAGTACCACATTACCAGCTTGAATTCCACGATACTTAACCGGATACTCTTCTGTACTCATTCCAAAATCAAATATCAATTCTCCAGTTGTTTCCTCAAAAGAAGTAGTAGCATCCACATTAACATACGTCCTAACTTCACCCTTTTTTATAAGTTGTTGGATTTTTGCTTTCTGACTTGATACAGTTTTATTATTATAACCTGTGGATGGATTATTTATAAAGGAACCCTGCCATACTCCATTATTTGGAGCAACTGGAGATTCTATTGTAGCATCTGCATGTATGTGATGTGAGTTAAGTAAACTATCATCTAAGATATTTATTGCAGCAGGAATTTCAATTGTAATTTCATTTGGATTTATTTCATAAATTACCGTTCTTAATGATTGTTGCCAAAGTTCATATTTTCCAACAGGAAGGTCAAATTTAGAAGAACCGAGCATTGAACTTGTAACAACTTCAACTGAACCAACCATTCCAACTGCATCTGTTCTGATATTGATATATTCCTTTCCAGTTATCTCATCAGTTATTATTGAAGGAGTTCCCTTTTTAAGTCTGCTTAATATTGTAATCATTTCAGCAGCAGTAGCGGCTCCACTAGATACCAAATCCCCAGCTAAAACTTTTATAACTTGAGCAGTTGCTCCATTTATAGAAATACTTATTTTATCATTTGTCGAAACATTGAATGGTGCGTAATTTAAAGAAGTCACATTTGCTCTACTATAAAGAACTCCCCAAAATACATCCATTGTGTCATAAAAAGTCTTGCGTATTTGCCTTGATTTCAACGATAAGTTAGGAACAAGGTTTCTGTACATCTCATCGGAAATACCCAAATTTTGAGGTCTCTCTACCCCTTGGGATGCAGCTAAACGAGTTAAGTATTGACCGCTTGCTGTTTTCACAAATAATTGAGCTTTGCAGTTTGCTAATTGAGTACAAATCTCTTCATCTGCTTCTGCGAATCCCTGAATTAAAGCATTTATAACCGGATTTGTTTCAGGTTTAAATATCTTTGGGATACTTCTATAATATTTTTGTAATTTATCGCCCATTTCTTACTCCATTATCCTATAGAAATTAAACTACTTCTCGTCCTTATTACCTGATTGTCTGCACAAGATACATTAACTAAAGGAATTACAATACTAACATCAGTAACACCTGAAACATTAGTTATAATAGCAGCTCTTATTTCTTCTAAAATTAAATCTTCTCCAACTTTCAAGCTATTGACATATCCAGTTGTTTGCGATAAAATTTCATTGGAAACCTGACTTACTACTAAGCCCTCTTTTAGAGTTACTAAGATATCTAAAGAAACTTCATTAACTGTAGGTGCAAGAACTTGGAATTGGATGCCAGCAGCTCCTATCCCAGGGAAACTAACTAAATCGGTATCATCGCCATAAATAGTTTGATGAACAACTTTAGTTAATCCAGTATAATAATTATAAGCCTGAAGTCCACGATAAGAAGCAGTTAAAAATGCTAATTTTAAATTTGCATTCCCACCAGTAATCTGAACATAACCCTCAGAACCATTTAACTTAGAACTAAGTTGTAACTTTGTCCCATTTGTTGCAGCTTCAACATTAGCCTTAAGACTTAATGATGTGACTCTTAAATTATTCATAAAGTAAACTAAATTAGAAATTGTATAAGGCATTATTACAAAAGTATCATTAATTGAAGGGGTAGCTCTTAAAGCACCAGTAACTGTTATTTCTCCGTCTGCAATTTTATAATCAGCTATAGGTCTTCTTTGTCCTACTTTTATTGTTCCAGTAGAAGCAGATTCAGCTATTCCCGATGCATTTATAACTCTAACATAAGTTGTATTATTTGTAGCTGTTATTATAAAATCTCCATCATTTTCGCTATTAGCCATTCCACTAAAAGTAACAACATCGCCAGCAGCAAAATCTGACATATTAGTAGGGGTAGCACTGAAGTCATATTGCATGTAACCTGAACCTGCGGAAACTGTCGTAACTGTACCGCTTCCAGTTGTAGTCATTGCACCACTTGTAAATGCAGCATAAAAACCATTAATTACATCATTAGCTAAAAATATGTTCATAAAAGCAGATGCTTTAAAGATAGTAGAAGATGTTCCGGTAGTTACTGTTCCACCATAATACATTGGAACTGAGAAAGTATTATTAGTAATATCATCATCAATAACTGCAACTAAAGTATCACTGAGTGTAAAAGCATAAGGTCCAGCAGCACTTAATCTAAAAGCTTTAAATGCTTTCTGATTTGTTGCAGCAGAATCTAAAGTAAAACCAAATGGAGTATTTCCAGTGGAAGCACTTTTGATTTCAATAGAACCAACAGAAGCGGTGTAAGAATTAGATGTGATTTCTAAATAATTAACTCCCTCAACTGTTCTAACTGAGGCAGTAGCTCCAACTAATAAAGTATTAATAAAAGCAGCAGTAACAGCAGCAGTTTTTACACCAGCTATTGCAGCAGTAAAAGTAATAGTTTGATTTGCACCGCCATCCACAGATATTACCAGAGTTTGTCCGTTTACTAATAAATAACTTTCTGCAATAGAAGCTCTCAAAAAAGCTCTAGTATAAAGCGGTCCTACATTTACGCTTTGAGTTACAGTAAGAGGGGTCTTTAATTCTATAGTTCCCAATTCTTTATTTAAAGTATAATCTTTGTTTGCTCCAACAACTTCTGAAGTAGGAAAATTAAAACCAAATGCTGCATCGTTTGCAGTTCCACCAGTAATTTCGATTTTAGATAAAGAACTTAAACTTTTATTTGATTGAATTCTTATTTTGCTATCGCTATCTATTGAAGTAGCTGTAGCACCTGCTAATTGAGCATTTATAATGTCACAAACTTCATCTGTAGTAGCATAAGTTGTACTTACAAAGTCTGCTGATTGGAAAGTAACAGTTTGGGGATTTGCAGATTTACCATCAACGATAACAGTTAGAGTCTGAGGAAAAGCACCTATTGAAGCTAAATCATATAAAGCAGAATTAGCGGAATCCACATAAGCTGTTTCGCCATCTTTAGAAAGTAGCGTAGAATCGACATATAATAACAATGTGTACACTTTATCAGTAGGAAAAGCTAAGATAGTATTTGCAGTTCCACCAGTAACTTGCATTTCTTCGTTTACATCAGCTTTAGCCATTATAACTACTTTAGTTCCAGATTGTGAAGTTCTAGCTTCAATTAATGTAGCTCTAGCATTTATTGCAGTAGCAACTTCTTCTGCTGTAGCTGCATCTGAGAATTCAAAATCAGTAGTAAATATGGAAATAGTTTCAGAATCCAATCCTACAGTATAGGAAAGAGTTTTAGTTCCTGCTGAAAAGTCAAAAGTCTCAGCCACATTAGTTTCCACTTGAGCTTTTACTAGAGGAAATAAATCTAATTGTAATCTAGTTTCGCCACCTGTAGCAGAATCTATAATTTCTTCATAACCAAGAGATTCATAAGAAGGTTCAAAACCTTGTCCATTGTCTATGTAAACTTTTACAGGAGCATCGGTAGTTAAAGGTAAAATAACATTAGCAGAAACAACTCGTTGAGCAGAATCCACATCAATTAAACCTACTATTGCATTTAGAATAGCTTGTTTTGTTCCTTTAGATAAACTTTGGATTGCTGTTTTAATTCTATCTCTTAGTTCATCATCAGTTTCTCTATCTTTACCTGTTGAAAATTTACTTTCGTTTTTCGCACGAGCACCTGAAAAAGGAGCTGATGCAAAAGCATCTGTACCATTAATAGCATTTACTGGAATATTTCCAGAAGTACCTGCAATAATTGCAGTAACAGGAACATTTATAAGTTCTGCTTCTCCAGCTAAAAGAGTAGAATCTACGTCTACGGAATAGTTTATTACAGTTGATACGGAAGTAGCAGGAACTCTTAAAACGCTCCCAGCTAAAATAGTTATATCTGTATTTTGTTTTAAAATAACAGTTTCTTCAACTGCATGATTGTATGCTAAACCAGAAGTTACAGTAAATGTATAATAATTTGTATTATTTACAGGAGCTAAAACATAGGAAACTTCTTCTTCCACAGAAGTTCCTCTTCCTAAAATCAAAGTTCCAGCAGTTGAATATAAAGCACTAGATGCATCTATTACGTTAATTGTAGTATCTCCAGCTATAGGAGCAGTTAATCCAGAATAAAAATTAGTAGATACTTTTACGAAAGTGCTTGCACGTTGAACAGTTACTACACCACTAGCATTTAATGCTGCATTTCTTGTTATTCCAAAATTAAAAGCATAATTATCTAAATCAGTTCCTTTCATATTGTCAACATCTACAAGTCTAAGAATTTTTGCCATTTGAACGTATTGAGCAAAATCTTCTTGTGATGCCGCAAAAGTTAGTCTATCTATAGCAGACCCTGCATTAATATCATTAATAGATAACAATGCCATAATCTTTTTTAGCATTGCAGATTGAATCTGCTTCTGACTTTTAAGTTGAAAGTTTCCCATTTTAATCTCCTAAAGCCCTAACGTCATCGGTATAGGCATATCAATATTTTTCACATAAACATTAAAGGTAATATAAAAAGCCGAATTATCTTGAACTATTGCCACATTTGTAACTTTAGAAATACGAGGGTCTTGTCTAAGAGTTCTAATTAAATCATCTTTCATTATGCTTAAAGGTTTTACTTTAGAACCAACCACTAAATTAGAACCAACCATAGGGTAATTTAATAAATCGCCTTTTTCATAAGAAATCTTTAAAACGATTTGCTGACCCATATTTTCTGCACCGGAGATAACTTCTAAATCACCTGAGTTACCTAAACATAAATCAAAATCAGGAGATAGTCTTAAATCTGTTCCCAACTTTTTCTCTAAATAAGATAAATCAATTGTACTTGGAATATCTATAACATCTGGAGTTGTATTATCTCCAAATGAGGATGAAACTGGAATTAATAGCTTATCGCCAGGTACAGCCACATGTTCATAAGTAGTATTTACATCTTGAGTCACAAATGGAGATTCTAAATTATTTAATTCCGCAATCTCAGGCCATCTAGCCGAATCACCCAAGTAGTTAAGAGCTAATCTCTCTAAATCAGTTCCAGCAGATAAGGTAATCTCTTTTACACTTTTAGTAGACTGAAGCTTTAACTCACCTTTATCAAAACTATCCATTATGTCTTTTATCTGTTTGTCATAAGTATTCTTAAATAAGTCTTGAGTGCTAAGTAAATCTATAATAGCATCTATGGCATCATTGAATCCACTAAGAACATCTATTTCGTTTTCTGTAATTATCTTAGAAGGGTCAGCAGTAATTGTGGAAGTTCTATCAAATAAAGTATCGTAGTCAGTATCTCCAAGATTAAACATATCTTCAGCATTCTGTCTCATTCTAATTAAATTATCTAAAGTGTCTAAATAGTAACTTCTAGGAAGAGCAGAAGAACTTTCAATATCAGCAAGTAATCCAACTCTGGAAGTTTCGGGTAAAGTAGAGGATGATACTAAAGTAATAGTTTCGCCTAAATTATATAATACAGCAATTCCATCTCTATTAACAGATTCTTCGATATCAGCAGGAAAAGTTGTTTCTCTAATTAAAGTTGCTCTAGGAGAATTATCAACTTTATTTCTAGTAGTAGTTTGTTCTTGTTTTAAACCATTCATTATGCTTATTGTGTGAGGAATGGATAAAGTAGATTGAGCAATATTTTTAGGTAAATCAGCAAGGGAGTAAGATAGTCCAATAGCAGACCTAAGAACTAGACCGATTTTTCTAATAGGTTCGAGTAAAACGCCATCAAAAGTAGATTCGATTTGTTTAACTATTTCTTGAGACCTTAAAAAGGTTCCTCTAGCATTATTTAATTTATCCAAAGCTCCATTTATGGTTTTAGAGAAAGAATCAATAGTTGCAGATGGAGTAGAGAATTCAAAGTGTTTTAACACCTTAAATTGCATGTTATAATCATAAAGATAAGGTCTACCAGCCTGTCTATCCATGGTAAATGAAAGTAATTCTACGATTAACCATTCGCCATCTTTATAATTTTTAAAAATAAGACGAGAATCTTTTACATTAGCGTCTTTATTTAGTTTTTTCCATTCATAATAAGTTTTAAACCAGTTTCTTAACTCTAAAAATACTTCGTATCCGCTTTTATGTTTTAGGTCGTTTGGTTGAAGAATAGCTTGTCCAGTTGAGTTGTCAACCCCACCTGTACCCCTAAAAGGAGCTATTCCGGTAGTACCTGATATCTGAAGACTTTTATATTTATTACCAGAATGAGATACAACTGTTCCACCTTGAGTAGATTTGATTGAAATTGCAAAATCTTCAGTTTGAGATATCTTAGAAGGAGCTAAAGGTAGTTCAAAATCCACAAATGGAGAATTTCCTTGCATTTTTACATTCTGAACACTAAAAGTGTAAGGAAAAGGTAGTTTTTTCCAGTTTTCGGGAATTATGCTACTTTGGATGTCTTTGAGACTAGAATCTTTAGGATACATATCACCCATATTAGGAGACAGTCCTGTAAGATTCTTTATTGAACCTTTTATATCATTATACAATTTTGAGATGTTAATAGCCATTAATAAAAATCTCCCATATCAATCTATTTATAATTATAGCATAGATAGAGCCTAATCATTCAAAATAATTGGATTAATAATAAGAAAAAGAGTAATAAATTTAGATACTTAACAATCAATTAAAGGGTCGTTTTTATAGAGTCAATCGCTGTTTGAATAGTTTGCATAATAGAGGCAGCAGTTGTCCACGCAGAAGCAGAACTTGGAGCACCTGTTGCTCCGCTTACTATTGTTCCAGAAGAAAGGACAAAATCTCCCTTATCATGAGTATGACTTGCAGCCGCCGTAAATAGGGTATTTAGTTGAGCTAACTGGTCTGATATTTTATGTAAAAGCTCAATTCCATTTGCACCTATCGCTATCTTATCCCCACCATCCAGAACGGTTTTATCTGCAAGCATTTCCAATCTTGCAGGAAGTATGCTAGAACCAGAATATTCACTTTCATCGGAAGGTATAAAATAATCTTTGTCAGAATCATACATTCCGCCTTTACGATGTAATTTATATTCCCCGTCTTTATTTATATTAGAATAAACGCCATTGTACTGCTCTACTACCCTTGGACCATCTTCCTTAGTAGCACCTGTTTTATTATAATCTCGTGGACTAGGAGCACCCCCCATAATCTGTGGACAAGAAGTATCACCTTGTAAAAACTGAACCAGAACAACATCTCCATCTTGGTCTTTGAGTAAAGTCTGAGTAAGAGGTTTACTAGCTTTCCTGAAAACTCTTTCATGATAATTATACATTCCGCCATATTGAGAAGATACCATGCAATTTGTAATTCGTTGACCTTCTAAAATTCCACCAAGTATCAGAACAGTATAAGTTAATTGTGGATTCTCGGTATTATTTGTTATGTTATTCGGACTTCCAACATAATCCACATCAATAACCATAGCTCTAAATAGACGATTATCTATAGGCTGATAGGTACTTCCCTGAGAAGGATAATTAGCAGATATGGCTGAACCATCAGAAACTAACATAAATTATTTCTCCTTATCCGGAGTATACTCTCCTTCCTGTTTATATGTAGAATATCTACCTGAAAAGTCTTCAGAAGCTACGTCAGTTCCGTTTTTATAAGATTGCTCATCTCCACCACGAGTAATCTGTAAACTCTGAACCCATGTTCCTGTACCTTTTTCATCTATAGAATAAGTATCAGTATAATGTTCTATGTAGAATAACTTATTTGATACATAAGGAACTGACTCAGAAAATTGAAGTAATATTCCTATCTTAACATCATTACTGCCCATTTTATTTAATGAACCTGAGTTAAGAAAAATTAGACGACCCCAATAATCATAAAGAATCTCATTGTATTCCTTGATAGTTGTTACCCAATCTGTTGTATCAAAATTAGCCTGAATATCACTTTTTATTTTTTTATCTGTTTTCTTTTCTTTTTGCTCAGAACCCATAGCATTAGGCGAAAGTGAGTTTATATCAGTATGCATTGGTCTAAATCCATATCTAGTTATAGAATCTCTATTTTGAATTGGATAAGGAAGATTTCCATGAGCATCGGGTTTCTGGGAAGCCATCCAACCGACGTTTGTGTTAGCCCCAAATAAGTTAGGAGCTATATTTACTATTACATGATTATGTCTGGTATGGTCATCTTTTCCTAAATCAAAAGTAATGACATCAATTGGTTCTACTGTTATTTTCGGTTCTAAATCCACAAACTTAGTTATATTTTCAGCTAAAATAGGATATTTTGTTTTATCAATTGCAAACGGAATTGGTCTAAAAATTAATTGCATCTTTCCATCGGCACTTAGTTCAGTAAATAACTCATGAAACTGAGTAACTGATAGTTCTTTTAGAGAACCCCATGCCTCTCCATTTAGGAAAGCTAAAGGATTTGCAACAGATATAGTTGCTTTTGTAGGAGAAAAAACCATTAAATCTTTTATATTTCCATAATAAGAAGGATTTCCTTCTGTAGTCATTCCAGCATCTGAAATTAATCTTGAAGGAAGTAACCACTGTCTTACTTGACCACTAATACTCTTTGTAGAGTCATAATGACTTAACTCAGGTATTTTTTGAGGTGCTAAAAATAAGTTATGTAGAGTTTGTAAAAAATTGTTTAAAGTTTTACTTGCAACAACAGTCAACCAACTATTTACATTTGCTTCTTTTAAAAATGAAGCATAAAACCATCCATTAAACCAAAGTATAGTATCTTCATATACTAAGCCATAGTCTCTTCCAGACATTTCAAAAACTGCATCAAATCCACCTTTTTCATTTATTTCAGTTTGAACAGCAATTCTTTCAATGTATCCAATGCATCTTATTTTACTAGGAGAAGGAATATTTTCAGCAACACAAACTTTATCGTTAGCCGGATTTAAGTCATTATCTTGTGATAAATAAATCACACACCAAGTACCTGGTTTTATTAATTGTCCCCAATCTGTAACCCCATCATACTCCACACTATTAGCAACTGTAAAAGAGAAATCACCTGAAGGAGAATCTAAGGATTTTGAATATGTTAAATTCATTATTTTACTCGAAATGTCAATAGGAGTAGAATCGCTTAATAGAGTCAATCCTTCATCTGAAGAAGAAATGTCCACATCATCTTTTGGAGAATAAGGAGTTAAGTCTTTGTTTACACCTTGCTGTTTCCATTGATAAACTATTACTCTACATTGAGCAGAAACATTTTTAACATCATTTGTTAGGGTTGTAGATTTAGTATCAATCATTATTTGTTACCTGGTTTTGTATTCTTTGCCGGAGGTAGCACAACTTTTGATTTTTTATAAGCATCAGCTAGTTTTTGTGAAATAGCTCCAAATATAACCCCTAGTTGTTTTATCTCAGTATTCAATTCTTCGTAATATCCCTTTTTACCATCATCCACTTTCATAGCACCTGGCCCAGTAAGTTTTTCTGTTGTGGCAGCTAATAGATAATCAGCTTTAGTCATAGCTTTTAATCTTTTAATTTCAAGCGGAGCAGCAGATTCTCCTAAAGCTCCCAATGCACTCATTCTATTGGCTATAGCTATTTCTAATAATCCTGAAGTATTTTTCTGAATAGCACTTAAATAATCTGAAGAAGTTCTATCTCTTAAGCCTTTAGTAGCTTTCTCACCTTGAGCAGAAGTCATTTCCCCAGATGCTACTTTTGCATAAATCTCTCTACCTCTACCTATTTTGCTAATATCATCTGTTCCTAAAAGTTTAGAATAAATTTCAAGAGAAGCCGCTTCCGCTTCTGGAGTTCCTGGTCTTGCAGAAATTCCACCAGCTCCTGCATAATCAGTCATAGCGGATACTCTACTTTTGAATGAAGAAAACATTCCCATTTTTTCCCAATTCTTTATAGTTTGAGCAGTCTGTCCAGTTCTACTTGGACCGAATAAACCAGTTTTCATAACTTGTTGAGTTCCTAAAATAGTTCCACCACCAATCCCAGCTCTAGCAAAAGCACCTTGAATAAATGCTGCTTTATCACCAGAAGCATTACGAACAGAAGCATCAGCTCCCATCAATATATTAGATATTATTTCAGGAGAATCTTTGGTCATTGCAACCACATCAGATAATGTACTTAGTATCTGTGCATTATCAGAAAGTCCTCTAGCATTAATATTAGTTAGCATATTTGCAGCAGTCTCTAAGTATTGAGTTACTCTTCCATCTTTCAAACCAGCAGACACAGCAGATGACATCATTTTGCTAACTGCATCATTTGCCCCTCTAGCACCGATAGTAGAAGCTAGTCCTCCTCCTAAATTAGATAGGGTTCCCCGAGACACACCATGTCCTCTTTCAAATCTTGTTCGTTGTAAAACAGAACGATTAGAAGAACCTGCTATCCCAAAAGCACTTGTTGATTTTAGTTGTTCCTCTAAAAATGCATTTATATCCATACCGTAGGAAGCAGCTTCAGAAGCCTGTCCACCAGTAAAACCTGGTCGAGTTATCCCTCTTCCTATTAATAAATTTCTAGTACCAATACTTTCCTGATATTTACCTACTCCCTGAACTCCTTGATGAATAGCAAATCCGCCAACACCAAGCGCAGCAGCCACCGCAGCAGCCACAATTGGATCTAAACCAGCTAAACCAGCTAAACCAGCTAATCCTCCTCCAGAACCTCGAGAGGAAGATGAAGACGAAGAACTCATTCCACTTTGAGAGATATTAGAAAGTTCTCCCTTACTCCCATTTAATCTAACAAGTTCTTTACTTGTTTGTAAAAGCTTAGTATATTCAGCAGCATATTCCTTAGTTCCCTGTTTTGCTCTCATTAAGGACTTAGTTTGAGCATTAATCTGGTCAGTTAATTTTTTAGCCTCTTTATTTAGTTTTTCTAATTCTTTTGTGGCTCCCTTTTTTAATAAATCATTGGTATCTTTAGAAAATAGTTGAATATTACTTTTACCCATGTCTCGTTGAATGGTTTTTTTCAAATCCATTAACGATTTTTTTACATCTGAGGTATCCGCACTAATTCTAATTTTATTCTCAGCCACGTTATTCTCCCATTACCGGTTTAAAAGATACACTCTCTTCTTGATTGTCTACTAGTTTAAGTAATTCTTTTTGATTCTCTTCAATTGCAGCATCCATCCATGCTGTAGGGTCTTCCTCTTCTGTTTCTAATTTTCCTTTCAAGGTCTTAATAAATCTTTCTCGCTCTTTTAGGTCTGTTGCGAAAAGCAAAGCATAATATTCTACGATTATATCTTCGTTGCTGTAGTCATCCCAAATATGGTCTAACAATAGTATATTTTTTTTAAGACATAATTGAAATTTACAAAACTTAATAAAATCATCAAATGTAATCTTTTCTTCAGGCATACATGCTGTACAGAAAGCTACATATTTGAGTTTCTTAAGAATGTCAACTTCTTTCTTTTTCATTTTACAGTTTCTTCCTCTTCCGAATCATCTCCCCAACACGCTTTAACCCAAGCTGCCTCTAACTTTAATGCTTCGTTATAGATAGCTTCTACCACATTAGCATCATCTAATTCGTAACCACTATTACTTTCTTCCCAAAATTTAGGGGATTTTGTAATCGTGAATTTTAGATAAGAAATCATATGATGAAGATTCTTAACTCCAAAATCAAGTATAGAATCTAGTCCACCATTTAAAACCGCTTCATTTTTTGCTATAGATGCGGAAGCTTTCAGATTAGGGATTGTAAAGGAAAACTCACCTTTATATTTCAAACGAGTTGTTTCGCCTGTTATGTCTATCTCGAATGATTGAGTTCGGTCAGGTAATGACTTAGCTAAGTCCTTGAAATTGCTCATAAAAATCCTCCATCTAAAATCTTAAATCTATACAATCTAGGATAATTATACCACATAGAGTCTATAGTTGTTATGTCCATTTACACAAATACCTGAAATCATTAAACATTTTAAAAAGTATAATTTTTATGAAAAATGTAATTATTTTGTTGACATTGTAACTAAAATCTGTTACAATAGAAAAGTAATTAGGAGAAAAAAGAAATGAAGAATTTAAAATTATTATTATTAGTAACTTTGGTTTTAATTCCTTTATCAGCATGTTTAGTTCAGTATCAAAAAGGAACTATTCAAGAAGAAACTAGACCTTACGTAAATTCATTTTTAAACGAATGTTATACTTACGGAGTTGATTGTTCTAAAATAGGTCAAGTAACAGTTGAAATTGAAGAATTATCTGACGACGAATTAGCTGGAGATGGAACAACCCTTGCTATTTGTACAATGTATATTACTGCTGGAATGTTTCTTCCTACAATGATAAAAACTGTTAGAATCTCTCCTGAATTTTGGTATGATGCTGACGAGGATTCACGATTATCTGTTGTATATCATGAACTTGGACATTGCGTATTAGATAGAGCACATAACGACGATATGATTGATAATGAAACTCCAGCAAGTATAATGAATACCTTTTTAGGAGACTATCCTGCTTACTACTTTAGTCCAGAAAATAAAGATTATTATATGAGAGAACTATTTCAAGTAGAGGAGAACTAAGATGAGTAACGACGACCAAATCAAAAAAGCATTGTTAGAAGATTTAGCAACAGAAATCGTAGAAGAAGTTTGCGTAAAGTTAGATAAAGCACACATGGGATTTTCTTACGATTATGGCATTATCAGAAGATTTGTTTTTGATTATATAGATAAAGGAATGACTGATTCACAGGAAATTATGGAAAACTTATTGATGGACCATATTGTTGAAGAATTTTGTGGAAATGCTTGACTTTGAATTGATTTTATGTTATGATAAGTATATTGGAGGTTGATTAAAATGAGGTACACAGTAAAAACAAGAGGTCACTTAATGGCTCAAGTTGCAACTTTAACTGATGCTGTAGAAGTAGCTATTTTTGTTTCCCGTAAAGAGGAATCAGAAACTTACATCTACGACAAATTAACTTTAGTTGCTAGAGTAATTGGAACTAATGTGAGCATCTTGGACAAAGAAAAATTCCTTAAATCAGTTAATCAAAGTGTAACGGTAAAGGAGTAACTTATGCTTAGAGACTGTAAAAATTGTGGAATGAGTCCTTCTTACAATACAAACAGTAGTGGGTATACTGAAGTTTCGTGTTGGAATTGTGGAACTAGAGAAACTGGATATACTTATGACGAAGCAGAAAAAAATTGGAATGATGCACATGGTTATCCTATAACTTTTACTAATAGTGGAAATACCGCACCTGTAGGAGTTAGTGGTGGAAATGGCGTAGGATGTACTTTTAATGGGTCTGGAAGCTGTGCTGGATGTAACGGATGTGATGCAATTAAAGACACTCAATTTGAAAGCACAGACTCGAGAGGAGAAATCAAAACTTGTGCTAATTGTGGAAGAGGATGTTTTTTATTAACCACAGTATATTGCGAACCAAAAAAAGAATCTATGAAAGTTTCTGAAGTATGTAATTCATGGATTTATAAATATAAAAAATAATACTTGACATTATATGGTAATTAGAGTATAATATAAAAAGGTAAAAGGAGGAATTTATGAAGATGTTTTTGGTTCTAGTAGCTCTGATGTCTACGGTAGCAATGGCTTCCAGCAAAAAAGTTGTATTGCAAGAAGGTAAGTTTTTCTCATTCAGTGAAGAAGTTACTGACTCACTTGCTCAAGATTTTACAAGATTTATGCTTACAACAGATGAAAAGGAAGTTTATGTTTATATAAGTTCGCCAGGTGGAGACGTAGTTGCTATGTCTACAATGATTGGAATTTTAAGAAATACTGACATAAAAACTATATGTATAGCTAACTTTGCAGCCTCAGCAGCATTTATGTTCTTTGAAAATTGCACAGAAAGATACATGACTTATGATGGCGTAATAATGTCACATAATGCAGCAGGTGGTTTTATGGGAGAATTTCCTCGAGTAGAGAGTCTATTTAATATGTTCAATGGAATAGTAGTTGCTCATGAAAAAGTTATAGCAGATAGATTAAAATTAGCTTATGCTGATTATAAAGCTATGATAAATAATAATCTTTGGATGAATATCGACCAAGCAAATAAACTTAATGCTAATGATGGCGAAGTTTATGTAACATGTCCAAAAGAATTAGTTCTTGCTACTGAAATTAAAGATGTAGCAGTATGTGGAATGTTTGGATGTGAATATCTTACAATGGAAATATCAAAATGCCCTCTAATAACAAAACCAATTAAAATTTTTGAATCAAAAGAGAAAAAAGAAATAGACACATCTATGTTTTTTACAACTGAGAAATAAGGAGATTATATGTTAAGGAAACTATTTATAATATCATTGTTTGCATGCTCGATAACCTTCTACACTCAACATGCTACAAGAAATATAACTCAAATAGAATCACAGAATCAAGAATCAGTTTTCATGGCAATCAATACAGTAGATATGGCGAGTGGGACTGCATTTAAAGTAGAATACAATGATGTACAGTTTTACTTAACTAATGCCCATGTATGTGACACAGCTCCTTTATTAGTATTAAAGAATCCTAAACATAAAGTTGTAGTAAGTGTCGTGAGACTTGATTTCAATTTAGATTTATGCATGATGCAACTTGCTTATCCAGAAACTGATGACGAGATTCCAGCCATAAAAATAGCTAAAAATGAACTCACTGATATTCTAATATACACAATAGGATATGGAGCAAGAGAGTACATGGCACAGGACGGAGTAATTTTTTATACTAAAAATATGGACGTAAGTTTTGATTATTATTTAGTAAGTTATTCAGATTATCTTGAATTAGCAACTAGAATTGGCAGCGTAGAGAAACTTGAAAGTGAACTTAAACTTTACTGTGAAGCTAGAGGAACAGCCTTTAAATTAGAAGTAAAAATAAACAAAAAGAAAAAAGAAGTTGAAGTTATGTGTTTAGGTAACATGTCTCTAACTAGAACAAATTTTAAAACATATGGTGGAGCTAGTGGTAGTCCGGTATTTAACGGCAATGGCGAACTTATTGGAGTAATCAACAGCGGACAAGACTTCTTTCCACAAGGAACTAATGAGGTATTAAACTTTATAAAGTTACCATTCTCTGACCTTGGAAACTTTATACCACTCTCGTCAGTAATTAAATTTATAGAAACACAAACAGACTAAGGAGGATTTTATGGCCACATTTGCAGCAGTTATTGGATTATTAAGTTTCTTTTTTCTAGCGATTTTAGCAGACGCTATTATGGTAAACAAATTACCTAAGACAAAGAAAAAAGCAGTTAAAAAAGCTAAGAAGTAAATCAAAAATAGGTCACTAGTTCAATGGTAGAACGAAAGTCTCCAAAACTTTTGATGTGGGTTCGATTCCTACGTGACCTGCCAAAAAAAGTATTTACTATGATGCAGATAAAAAAAGATACTTCATGAAGATTTGTGAAGGTGTAGAGGAAGAAGTTAAGTATTGTCCACGATGTAATACTAAAATAAGAAATGAGTATAAGACTACTAAGATGAAATTTAAAATAGTTCAAGTAGAACATGGAATAGATTTATTGACGGTAATACATGTGTATCCTGTAGATAAAACACTTCATAGTTATACAGTAGGAAAGAGATTAGAGGGATTAGAACTAGAATTAGAAGTTAAAGTACCTTTTGATTTTAAGGAAAAAGAATAGGGACTACTTTTCAGTAATCCCTATTTAGATTTCTAAACTTTAGAATAGATTATATACCAGATGCTGTTCTGCCTATAAAATTCCAAGAACCTGTCCAAACGCCTCTAGCGTTTATAGAACCTTCACCAGAAGTACGCTTAACGCCACTCATAGTAAAAATAACTTTATCGCCTATTCTGTCATAAACTTCCATTGTCAATTCTGGTTGAGATAATACATCATCTAGGTTAGTATAAGCTATGCCTATTGCCGTCGCTGCGTTCTCATCAACCTTAAAGAATTGTGCGGAGAATGAACAACTATGGCCACATTCAGCACCTTCTGCTATTTCCAGTTGGTCAAGAACTTCGATAGGTACTATATGGTCGTCTATAGATACGCTAATTCCACTGATAAATGCAACCTTAACTCCGTTTAATTTCAAACTCGCCCTGCTTCCACTTAATGTCTTACTCATAATACACTCTCCTTTTTATTTTTTATATATTGACGAACAAACTTCATAAATATCGGAGTTTGTTAGTAATTTTTGATAGTCTGTGTAAGCTATCTCTAGTTCTTCTCCAGCTCTATTAGTAAAGATGAAAAGATGACAATTGTGGTCGAAACTCTTAAGAAGAAGTTCATCTCCAGTGTGAATAGTCTTCCAAGTATTTACATAACCTTCATTTTTTTCAGATTTAACCATCTCGCATGTCTCATAGTTAATAGGTCTCATTACCTTCAAAGGAGTACGATTCTGCAATCTGATTTCAAATAACTTAGACATTACTGGAAGTAATTCTTTCATGTTCTTTTCAATCTCTTCCATTTGTTTAGCCATTTCAAAACTTTTCTTAAGCATGTCTTTCCCAGAAGAGTATTTACCTTGAGCATTAACTACTCTCTTGCATGGGTCATTGTACATTTTATTCCAATCTACTTTTTTACTCATGTAGATATTATAGCACAGACCCGATTTTTTAATTACATAAAGTCCTTGACTATTTACATGAAGCCTGATATAATATAGTCAGAGGTAATTATGCCAGAAACTAGGTTCAGGGTTTGGGATTCCGAAGAAAAACGAATGAGAGATGATTTTCTAATCAAGGCAAATGGAGAATTATTAATTTTGGATAAGGAGAATCATACTGAAGGAAGTCTTAATTTAAAGGTATTCTTACTAGAAGATATGGAAATGTTCACAATTTCTAAACATACAGGACTTATCGATGCTAGAAAAAAGGACATATATGAGGGCGATATTATGAAGTCCAATCACCCATATGACTCCGTTAGAATTGTAGTATGGACAGGAAGTTCTTATCAATTAAAAAGCATATCCTATAATGCAGTTATTTCCAATACAGAATGTATAGATTTTATATCTCAAGTTGTAATAGGAAACATATTTGAGAATCCAGAACTTTTAGGGAAAAAATAGATGAAACAAGACTTCACACAAGACTTAAAAGAGGGGGAACAGTATCAGGAGCTTGTTTCCAATATGCTGTTTATTGAGCTTAAGCTGCCCATATTTTGCTACAATAATAAAGAAGACCAATTAACACATGGTGAGAATCCACAAGGATGGGAAATCAAATTTGACCGCATGTACTCATCAACTGGAAATATTTATATAGAAACGGAAACGTATGGCCACATAGATGGGATTTATAAAAAGAACTGTAATTCGTGGATTTGGGTTATAGGAAACTATGACCGATTTTTTATCTTTAGTAGAAAGACCTTACAAAAAATGCATCAATCTGGAAAGTTCAGACAAGTTGTAAATAAATATGATAGTTCTTCCGGATTTTTAATAAGTGATGCAGAAGCAAGGGAATATGCTGAAAAGGTAATAGAGGTTAGTAAATGAGTAATTGGAGAAAATATGTAGACCCACTATTCACTCCTCCGGAAAGTAGACTTTTGACTAGGGACCGCATACCTTTTATTTGCCCAATTTGTCAGAAGGTAACTGTACTCTATGTTCAAAATGTAAGACAAAAAGTAGCTAAAGACGGCAAGTATATTTGTAGGTCATGCTCGGGAAAAGAAACTTATGCTAGATTTAAGGAGAAAAACAAAAAATGAAGTATAGAACTAATTATACCAAACTAGCAGCTTTCTTAACATTTGATATGCATATTCATGTTTTTGATATGGATTATTGGGGATATTGCGTTAAATCTAAAGGGAAAAGAGTCCCAATCTACGAACCATTTATCTTCATTTCCCCTAAGTTAAGTTATAAATACAAATACTTCACATTACTTCATGAAATGGGTCACATCTTTTATTTCAATTCCAAAGACAAAATGATGTGGACAAAAAGGGATAGAAACGAAACAGAAGCTAATATGTTTGCAATGAGCATGTTAAAGACAGATGTGGAGAAAGAGCAGTTTAAGAAGTTTTATGGAAAAGCTGGAATTTACAATGATAATCGTTGTGCATCTTGGAGAGAAATCATAAATGAATGGGCCGACAAGGACGAGATTCCAGAAAGCAAATAAGTTATTTTATAGTTAGTTTCCAACACTTCTTACCACAATCCCATACTTTATAAAATTTATGCTCCACAGCCCATTGAGATTCTGTAATTTCCTTAGGACATCCTGTATGGGATTTTTGCTGAGATTGTTTTGAGAAAGCTTTTCCATTATGAGTATAAAAATAATCAGGTTTATATTCTGCAACTAAAGTAAATCCTGCATTTATATACATGTTTCCAACTGGAGAGAATCTATTATCAGACCACGTTAAAAGTTCCATAGGAGGCAGTGATTTGAGCATTTTAGATAAGCCACCTACTATAGTATATTTAGAAAAACAAACCCTATTAAGCACTAAGTTAGCCTTAGTTTTGCGATGATGCTGACCCACAGACAGAGCTGCTACTATTTCTCCATTATATAAAAGTCCTCTAAGATGTAAGTTAGATACAGCTAATCCTTGAATATGGTTTTCTTTGATAAAGGACTTAATTAGATTAACATCTTGAGTAAGAGTACATTTTCTTGCGAATATCTTCTGAGAAGGAGTTATTAATTTAAGAAGGAATTGTTTAATTTGAGGTTTATGATTTTCCCACTCATGTTCAAATATAGTGTAAAGTTTATAGCCTTGGTCAAGACATGACTTGTATTTGTTATAATGGTAGTTTTTATGACTCAGACATTGCTCACTATGCCATTTTAAACCATTAAATTCTATAGCAATCTTTAAATTTGGAATTAAAATATCCACTTCTTTTGGAGATATCAAATTTCTATCATTTCTTAAAATACGATAATTAGTGTGTTTCTCTAGGAAAGTAGCAAGTTCTATCTCTTGTCCAGAAGTAGAAGAGTCTTTTGAAATTAAATCAAACCTATTATTAGAATGAAGAATTTCAGAGATAGTTTTCTCAGAACACTTAAAAGTTTTTGCAACTATTGGTGTACCTGCAAATAACTTTGTATCCTCTAGGTACTTTATTATTTTTTGACAAAATTCTTCATGAGTTTTACAATTATTTTTTGCCAGTAGTCTATCTCTAGGTTTTTGCTTTAAATCCAATCTATTCTTTACCACTAGAACTCTTAGTATGTAATCTTTAGAACAATTAAAGTTTTGTAGAGTTTCCTTAGAACTTGGAGCATTTTTAGTTTCTATTAAATACGTCATTACTTTATCACAAAACTCATCATATGTTTTGCAGTTATTTTTATATAAAACAACTTTGACAAAAGGATTATTAGCTAGAGCTTTAGCTTTTACACCAGGAATCTGGGAAATGTTATCTACTCCATATTTTAATTTAATTGAATTCATAACTTTCTTATAATTATCTTTATTGGTAATTCTCATTTTTTCTTGATTTTCTGGAGTTAAAAAAACATTAGATACCCCATACTTCTTTAAGCAAGTTTCTTTTCTTTTTAGATTAGTAGAATTCAATTTATTTGTACTATCTACTCCATATTTTTCTAAACATCTTTTTTTATAAGCATCCTTTACCGTTTTAGATTTAAGAGGAGAATCTACACCATACCTCTTTAAGCAAGTTTCTTTTCTTTTTTTAGTAGCTTTAGCTGAACTATTTTTAATAGAACAACTCTTACATACGTAGATACCATGTCTAGCTAAAGTTGCATCTATCACACCTATTCTTTTTCCCTCTCCCCATGTTCCACATTGCTGACACATTGCATCTACTTTAGTATTTTGTACTAATTTTTCAGAATCAGATTTAATGTCCACATTTTTATATTTTAAGTTTAATTTCATAATGTAATTATATCATATATGAGTAAGAAGTCAAGCTAAATCTTATAAATTATATAAAAATATAAGGGCTAAGATTTTACTCTAGCCCTTATATTCTTTAAAGTTAAATTACTTAGTTAAGCACTTTGTTTTAAATCAAGAAGACTAAAAGTTATGAATATAAAATCCATTCCCTGAACCGGATAAACTTGAACCTGCACCGTCGTAGTGTTTCCAGTTTGTGTAACAATAAAAGTATCTTCTACAAAACCATAAGGAGCGCCTATAGAGGTTACCAGAATGTTAGCTGTATTAAGCTCTTTCATCTTATTTCTTAGAACACTTTTAACAGAAGAAGCAGCACCATTTGAAACTTTTTTTCCAACAAAAACTAAATCACAAGTCTCACGTAGAGTTTTTCCAACATATTGAGCAGCAGCCATTACAGAACCTCTATTGAATACAAAACTTCCATCTAAAGCATAAGTTGTATTATCTAACATTATCCTAAAAGAGCCATTTACCTTCTCTACTGCCATTACCCCAGCGTCTATGATATCATCATAGTCTGTGTCTACGTTCAGTGTCCCATCATAACTTTCGTCCCCAGCCATATCCACATACTGAGCACAATCTATAACATTAAGATATTTATGAGTTAGTGGTTCTCCAATTTCGCTACCCAATCTTATTCCGGCAGCCATAACAGCTAAAATATGAGGTTGTTTCCATCTAAGATTTCCAGTTGCATCACTTATTTTAACATCTTGACCGGCAACTTGAACTAATTCAGAAGCCACACTTCCAGCAGCAGCATAAAGAAGAGCTTTAGTTGCATTTCTGCTTCCAAATATACCCATTGCTTCTTTTTTATTCTTTATCGAAGACCTTAAGATTAAATGAGCTTTTCCAGCAGCCATTACACTTGCTATAGTATAAGTTGAACCGGCATCAGTAACGAATCCACCATCATAAATCTGACCAAGTGTTATATCAGTTGTGTAATCTTGAGAGATAAGAGGAACCATTACCCCATATTCATAAGCAAGAGATTTAGCCATACCATCACTAAAATCTGTATTTATAGATGCACCTTGTGCTCCACCTGTAAGATAGGTATCTGTACAGTTAGCAGGAACGCTAGCAACTGGAGTAGCAACTAGGGTAGCTTCTATATAATTAGAATTTTCGTTTATAACAGTTTTGATTTCTTCTTGTAGTCTATAAAGATTCTGAATGTTACCTATAGCTTTTATATTTAAAGAAGAAACTAAGTCTAAATCAGTAGCTGCAATAACGGTACCTGTTGAAGTATTAACAAGAGCTGCTGTATAACCTGCATAAGTATTAATCTTGTCAACTAGTTGTTTAATTGTATAAGTTGCTAAAGGAATGCTTAAGCCAGCTCCACTATCTATTGATGTGGTAAGGGTCTTAGCCGCCTTTGTAGCTCCAGCGATTGACATAGTAGCTGTGGTACATGCTGTTCCATAATAAACTGACAATTGAATAGCTGCTGCGTTTTCAGGAAGTATTTCAGTTGTTTCGCCTAAATTCTTAACTGTTATTATTTTTCCACGAGCTGCATCTGCAACACCGTTTGCTATTGACATATAGATGTTATTTCCATCAACACCGTAATCTTTAGCTTTAATAGTAAACATAGAGCTAAGAGTAACAGAAGCTTGAGTAGAAGAGTTTGTTTTCCAAACTAATACTTTTCCGAATCCACCGATTAAAGATGAACTAGAAGGTCTAACGCCAGCAACTAAAGCATCTACGATAGGTCCTTTACCATAATAAGCAACTGCTTCACCAACTTGAGATGCAGAAAAGGATTTTATCCCTGAAACGTCCCCAGGTGCTCCCATGCTTGACTCACCTATAATGAATAAGGTATCATTAGCAGTTAAATAGCTGCCACCCGATTGGTCGACGTTGAAGTAAGAATAAGCACCAGCCTTTCTTATGTTTGCTCCCTTCCATGCTTTCTTGATAGCCATCGTTTTATCTCCTTAGTACGTTTTTAACATTCATCATAAATCTATGAATCCAATAAAAATCTCAGATTCATATCATAATTATATCACCATTTAGGATAGCACATTATTTTACGTTAATGACTTGAAATTGTTACATTTCCTCATCATCAGGAATGCCATTCCCATCTAGGTCGTCTTGGTCAGAATTGTCGTTTACTTGGATAGTAGCATCCGTTCTTCCTAAATCTTCTGTGGTAGCCACATCTTTAGCTACTTGGACAACAATCTCAGCAGATTCAATTGGAATTACTTGGTCACTTCTCCATTCATCTTCTACTTGACCTGTAATAGTTAAAAACCTAGTAAAAACATGGTCTGCCATATATTGAGTATTTCGGCTAAAATCAGAACCAGAGAATGTAGCATTTATAAAGTTTCTTTCAATAAGTTCTTTTTTATGAGAAACTATGAAGAATTTAACAAGTTGATAAATGTATTTTGTTAAAAGAGCATTTTTCGTATGTATCCCAATTGTGATAGTAACTTGGGTTCTAACTCCCCTAGATTCAAATTGTTTATAATCAAAAACCGACTTAATCATGCCATCGCCAGAGTAATCAATTTCAGAATAAGGAGCAAAGAAAAGCTGTTTATTGCCGGTATCCTTTACAAGACCCAAGATTTCAAACTCAACTCCATTAGAGTCCTCATACATCATAAAAGCATAAGCATCGGTTAAGTCATCGGCATCATCAATATAAGCTATCCCCGAAATCTCATCATAAGATGTGATGGTTACATTTGAAACCTTAATCTGGGAAGCAATATCCTCAGTTGTATCAAAAGGAACTTCTTCATCATCCACAAAATCATCTATAGCAGCTAAATTAGTAGCTTCATTTTCGCTTGCAAGTTGAATGGAGATGGAGTTTTCACGAGCTGCAACTTCTGCAAGGGCATGAACTACAGCTATATCACGAGTTTGAATGATTTTCTTAAGCTTTTCAATCTCTTCCTGACCGTATTTCTTGGAAATGTAGTCTTCCGTGAAAACAGATAAAAGGTGGTTCAAGGTAGAAGTATCTCTTCGTAAGGTAGCAAGAGATTCCCTGATTATACTTTCTATGATTAATTCTGGAAAATGTAAGCTCATGGTATGCTCCTATAATAAAGTCTTTATAATATTGTCCATTTCTTGTTCTATCCATTGTTGAGCAGCTTGGAACGCATGCAAGCCTGAATACCCAGGGTGATTCCAACCACTGCTATTTTCTGAAATTATTCTGTAATTCATGTAAACACTACTTACGCTACCTTTTTCATTTATATGCTGGTATTTCACCATGGAGTCTAACATTGGATTTTTAGAACTAGCCACAGCTACTTTACCCGTCATCGGATTTCCAGACAAGTCCTTGAATATCTTAGTTATTTTCTGTTGTCTACCTTTAGCATTTGTGGCGGTCATTCCTTTCATAGAAGTCAACATAGAAGGAGACATGTTTGCCTGTTTTTCTTCAAAAGGAACCGCAGCATATTTTGCACCATCTGCTCCCGTACGAACCCAAGGTTCTCCAGCTCTTGAGCCGACCTGAACAGTCTTTTTTGAGTTTAAAAGCACTTCTTTCATGTCGTAAGGACCAAATCCATCTTCAATCATATTAGCCCAAGACCCATCAAGGGAAATAAGCCATGAAGTTTCATCTAACTTTTCAAAAGATAAGCCAGAAAGGTAATCTTGTCTAGTATTCTTTAATTTAGACTGAGCATCCGCTATAATAGAAGAATATGCACTTTCAGCTAAATCCTGAACGGCATTAGTAAGTTCTGCCTCTAACTCATCTGCTAAGTTATCAAGGCTTTTACCTAGTTCTTCTGCTCTAAATTTTAAACTGATATCAGGCACTATATTCCCTCTGACATAATTATATCATTTTTGAGACCCCCCTATGAGTAAGTCTTTTCGGACATATTCGGGTATATTTGGATATATTTATGGGTGTCCTATTTTGCATTTTGCAAAATGCAAAAATAATTTTTAAAATAAATAAAAATAACTCTTGACATTATTCTCAAAGTATGTTATTATAGTGTAGTGAGAAGTTAAGAAACCAAAGGAGACTATATGAAAAAGTATTATCACACCGTTACAGATTTCATGCTTAGAGCTAACATAGCAAAAAAAGTCTACGGTCCTTTTTCTACCAAAGTAGAGGCTGAGAATAGCATAAGAAAGATTTTAAGTTTAATTCCCCATCAATATATGTTTACAAGTGATGATGACTTTGAGAAGCTTTTTTCCAGAACAATTAAAGCTAAAAAAGTTTCTATATTAAATTAGATAGGAGATTGCATGTTTTTAGGTTGGTTAGGTAGCACATTACTAGCATTATGTGGGATTCCTCAAGCCCTTGCATGTTATAAGCAAGGTCACTCTAATGGGATTTCATGGACAATGCTAATTATGTGGCATTCAGGGATTCTTTGTATGATGATTTATATATTACCAACTAGAGACGTTCCCCTGATATTGAGTTACGCTGTGAGTGCTGTTACTATTTCGGTTATGCTGTTTTATAAATGCTTTCCAAGGGAGACAAAATGAAAAATTCCAAAGAATTAATTTCATCTTATTTATCTAAGTTAAACAATTATCCTTTACTTACAAAAGATGAGGAAGTTGAGATAGCTAAAAAATTAGATAAAAATGAGACTGCCATAATTAAAAGGAGTGCCACATCAACTCTTTTTTTACAGGCTATTTTATCTTCCAAGAAGAAATTAGTTAGTGACCATTCCTATCTTTTTAAACTACTTAAAAATGTAGAAGGGGATTCATTACAGAATGAAAAAGAGGATGCTTACGCAGCGTGTCAAGCATTATTTATAAAGATTGAAAATTACCTTGAAAAACCAATAAAAGGTGAAAAAGAGTTAATATTATCATCTTTACTTAAACTAGCATTAACCAATTTCGCCATTACAAGTTTTATTAAGCCAATAGAAGAAACCTGCAAAATACTGAAAGATTATGAAAAAAGAACAAAACATAATTATGAAGTTCTACAAGTAAACAATGCTGTAGAATACAATAAATTAGTTTATGAATTTTATGAAAATAGTGCTCCCAAGAATTCTAAGATTATAAACGCACTAAATGACCAAGAAGAAATCTCAAATTATTACCTTCATAATAGATTAACTCCAACTCAGATTAAAGTAATAAAAACATTGGGAAGTGATATAGTAAAGATAAAAAGACAAGTTGAAGCCGATAGAAATAAGTTAATAACATCGAATTTAAGATTAGTTGTCTCCAGAGTAAGGTTATTTCTCAATAAGGGGCTAGATTTCGATGATTTAATTCAAGAGGGTAACATTGGGTTAATGAAAGCTATAGACAAGTATGACTACCAAAGAGGCATAAAATTCGGCACATATGCTACTTGGTGGATTGACCAGACTATTCAAAGGGGGGGTTCTAATAAATCAAGAATCATTAGAGTTCCAATCTACTTACAGGATTTAATTCCCAAAGTAGAAAGGGCAGTAATGGAACTCGAAGCAGAGAATGGTAAAACGCCCACGATAGAGGAGATTTGTAAACACTCTGAACTTACAAAGGAGCAAGTCTCTTCTATCATTTCTTTAGTCGGTCAACCCATTTCTATTGAAACTCAGATTTCTCAAGACTTACAGTTAAAGGATATGATTATAGATATGAGCGAGGATAATGACCCATACAACTCAGTAAGTAAGAAATTGCTCAAAGATAAAATTAGGGAAGTTCTTGCTCAATTGCCTGAAAGTTATCAAAAAATATTGAGATTAAGATTCGGAATTGGAGAAAGCAGACCAATGAACTTAGACGAAATTGGACATCAAGTAGGTCTTTCAAAAGAAAGAATCAGACAAATCCAAAATGAGGGATTTGCTAAACTGAGAAAGAAATTAAAAATAGAGGAGAAATGATATGTTATTAGGAATTATAATCACTTTTGGAATAATATCATGTGTGGTATTGGGAACCGTGTTCATTAAAGAACTTTTGGAAGAAATTAGAAATGACAAGAAAGTATCTTTTGAGGGAAAATGTCAAGAATGCAACGGTCCCTTAGTTAATCTTCCCTCCAATAAGATAGGTTTTAGAAGAATGACAAGCTGCATAAATCCATACTGTAAGAATCACAATTTTACTTATATAAAAAAGGAGAAATAACATGCAACTATTACTTAATGTATTAGTACTCTTGGTATTAGTTTTTGGGGTTCAATTATTGGGAATGATGTTAGTGGTTCATGTTTGTTCTAAAAAAGGGAGGAAGTAATCATGGAAACTCAAGTTATAAATGATTTAGTTCAGGTTTTAATGTTAGCTGGAACAGTATCAATTGCAGCATTGGTTTTACTAATTGTGGTTAGTAAATAAAGGAGATATTTATTATGAGTAAAAAACCTATAATAGAATACGAATGCAGATGTTGTGGTAATATCTCAGAACACAATACGGGTAAATGTGATGAATGTGGAGCAGATGCTTGGATGGAAATGAATTGGGATGATTATAGGGACTACGACACCAATTTGATGGATGACATAGACAGTGAGGATGAGTTTTAACTAAAGGGGGAATATTTTATGTGTAAAACGCCAGAAGAACTAAGAAAGGCAAAAACAGATGAGGAATTGCTTGCAACTCAGAAAAAAGACTTAGAGCAAGACAATGCTGACCTAAGAAAGTTACTTGCAAAAAGTGCTGCCAAAATTTGTTACTTATGTAAAAAAAGTGACCCACAAAAAAGGTATTGCAATATATGTAAGGACATGGAAGAGCTTAGAGAAAGCATTAAGGAGTAAATTGTGAAAAAAATAGGAACTGGAAACATACCTCCAGTAATAACTTGTGCATGGCTACGTCTGCATAAAAAGCACATTTTTGTTTTTGGAGATAACATAATAAGAAAAGGGACGGCAGGACAAGCATCTTGTAGAAACGAAGACAACACTTATGGCTTTATTACCAAGAAGTATCCTAACTTAGATGCAGCATCTTACTATAAACCAGAACCTTATAAATTGGTCTTTAAATATGAACTTGAGAAATTGACTCGTTTTATAATAGAGAAGCCACAATATACCTTTTTAATTCCCACTTTGGGTAGTGGTTTGGCAAACAGATTCAATATTTATGAACAAGTTATTCGTGATGGGATACAAGTTTTAAGGCAGTATCCGAACGTAGTATTTTTGGAGGATATAAAATGATTACGGTTAGCATCTTAATCAATGGTCAACCCATTTTTACAAGGTCAGCTAGAAATCAAGGTGAAACAAACGAGAAAGGAGATACTATTTACGTTACTGATGCAGATGAGATAGTTCTACATAAACGAGATAGAGGTGCCATTGCACTTGCCATTAAATTACTTAGAACAATAAACGAAAAAATGGATAAAAAGAAATAGGAGGTTTTATGTGTTACATTGGAATGTATTTTGCTGAAGCTATGAAATTTATTGCAATTGGTGGAATTAGTGGATTGGTGTTGGGTTTTATAATTGGATATAAGGTATTCAAAAAATGATAGATAATCTATTAGATGGACTATTTCTAGGATTCATATTAGGATTTGTGGGCACATTTATAATTTATGGAAGTTATTTAATCTATAGAGGAAAAGATGGAAAATAATGGTTACTTTAAAGGAGAATATTATATAGAATTAGTATGTGACGAAGATACAGAAACCTTTACAATAAATGTAACCAAAGCAACTCCTAAAGGAATAAAAACAGCATGGTTTAAAGACCCACAATGGTTTCTAAAGTTTATAGACGATTTCGATGAATATGTAGATGCTCATGTGGATGACTTAATTAATCAATTAAATGAGGGAAAAGTTACTCTTCAGTAGAGTCGTCATCATCAACTATTTTATTAGGTAAAATCTCATTACCGTTAAAATCTAAGTTTTTAGGCATGAATTCACGATTTAAGGTCCACAGCTCGGGCATTTTTTGGAACGCAACAGTTCCGTCACTATTTTTGATTTGAGTAAATCTCGAAACTTGTACTGCTTTTGTACAACGATATCTCACATTACTTTCATAATGAATGCTATAAATCTCTCCAGCTTCTGGTCCACGATTAGCTATCCATTGAATTGTTCCAGTTGGAGATACATGAAAATCTATAGTTTGATAATAACGGATTCCTTTTTTATCCATGATGATATTAACTCTTTTTGCAGAAAATTTAGTAGTATCGGAATCTCCAGTTGAACGTTTTATTAATTCGTAATAGATTTGAAAATAGTCTTGAAGTTCCACAAGGGTCATGTATTGTAGATTTATTCCTAAAAGAAATGTTCCATGACATGACTGGTCATCCACGAAACCTTCAGCACTTTGTCTTTTAATGAGTTCCTGACGTTGGATTAAACACATTGTGTCGATTGGGTCCACATCAATATACCCTCTACTGCATCCTGGAACTTGACAATCTATCTCATGTTGACCACTATCCACATCTTTAACATTTGGGCAAAAGAAAGTTCGATAAATCTTTACTCTAATTCCATGTTGCAAAATTAATCGTTCGAAGTTTTTTGGAGTCAGCGACGTTCTATTACTAGCATAAGGGTCATTAATTGATACAGGTTCAGACATATTCCAACTAGGCTTCTTTTGCGTAGTGGCATTAACGGTAGCCTTATCTTTCTTTTTAGTATTGGACATTCTCTTCCCCTATATTTCCAAGGGAGAGTATTATTCTCCCAAAATCTTTTTAAGTTCGTCTTCTGTTATACCAAGAGCATTCATCATGTCAACGTCAGCAAAACTCTTAGATAGTTTAACTGTTTCGTCTGTCTTATGGTCTCTTATACTTGAAATGCGATTTACTTCATTGATTGACTTGTCCATTTTATCTTCAATAAATGTATTTACATCAAATTTCTCTGATTTTTCAAGCTCTTTTGCAGGAGCATTCATTTCAGCTATTGCTGCATCATATATGTCATTTACTGATACATGATAGTTTCTTCCACCAGTACAAGCTTTTAAAAGGATATTTTCTTCGGTCCAAACTATTGATTTTTTCATAGGAGCAGGAGCATTGCATTCTTTCTTAAGTTCTGTCTTTTCTGCTATATCTTTGCTTTCAGGTTTAATTTCTTCTTTAAGTTCCTTAGCTTGTTCTTCGCCTTCCTTCTTCTGTTCTTCAGGTTTCCCTTCTTTAAGAACTTCAACTAGTTTTTCATGTTCTTCAACGAAGTCTTTCTTAGGCATTTCAACTTCTTCAGCTTTTATAACCTGACCTTCAAGTACGGAATCATCACCTTGAGGCTTAACATCTTTATTTTTCTTGTCTACAAGTTTTTCATCCACATCATCATTTGCAAGTTCTTCTTGAAGTATTGTATCATCAAGTTTGCCCATTATAGTTTTAGCTTGTGGAGCATCTGTTATCTTTTCAGGTGTTATAGCAGCTTTTGCCATTCCTTCTGGAAGTTTAACTTGCTTTTTAGCATCAGCATTTTCATCTTCTTTATTTACTTCTTCGCCATCTTTAGTAGTAGCATTCTGTCCAGCAAGTTCTTTAGTATCGCCTTGATGTTTGAATTCAGCAGCTTTCTTCATTTCTTGTAAAGCTTCTTTTAACATCTCAGCTTGGTCATCAGAAAGTAATGGAAGAGCTTTCTTTAAGCCTTCTGGTCCAAGTGCTAAAATTGTATCAAATAATTCTTTCATTTCAAATTCTCCCTCTGATTTTTGAATTGGCTCTATAAGCTCGATTTCGGTAATTGCTGATTTTTCTAACAATTCAGAATAGTTATCTAGGTCTTTATCGAAATCTGACATAATTCACTCCTTTCAGTAAAAATATAACTACCTTAATTATATCATAAAAAGTAATGTCCGTTATTTAGAAGTTACAGCCGAAAAATATACCATAATCTAGCGTTGTAACGGGAGGAGGTCCGCCACCATCTGGTGTAGAAGTAAAAGGACACCCAAAAAAGGCAAAGTCCATATTTAGGGTATTTATATCAGTTCTAGCTTGAACGTCAAAATAAGGACACCCAAAAAAGGCAAAATCTCCATTTTTAATATCAGTTGTGGTTGGGAGTGCCATATTATTGTGGTTCCTTTAATCTTTCGGCTTCATCTAAAAGTCTTTGCTCTTCTAGTTGTTTTTCGTAGTTATCTTTAAAAATTTGTGCTTTAGCCATGATTTCATCTAAAGTAGGTTGTTCTTGGAATTTAAAACTCTGTACAAAATCTCCAAAATCAATACGAGCATAATACTTATTTGCCATATTCTTTTCACAATCTACATATTCCATTTTAGTAATCATAAAATCCTCCTATTAATCAGCTTGAGAAATGGTAATTGCACCAAAATAAACAGAATCAGTATATGTAGAAGCAGCATCTGCATAATAAGCATAAGGGGTAAGTTCTATAACTCCTGCTTCGGTTGGAGTAAATGTAGCCGTAACAGTTTCCCAAGTATCTGCCGTATTTGTCATTTTCCAGTCTATTGTTGATGCTGATGTGATTCCAAGTTGAGGTGCTGCAATACGAATCCCACCTATAATATTAGTTGTAGCAGTTTTTCTCATTCTGACAGTAAAAGTTACCAATTTATTTGCATTTACTGCTATTAAATAACCATTAGTAATTGGTAATTGTAGTGGAAATTCTGATTTTCTTCTAACACCTGATGGAGAATATTTGATAGAATAATTAGTACCAGCTTCTTTAACGGAATTCTGTTTAGTTATAGTTCCCTGTAGTGCATATACATAATCATTATTGATAGTACCGTCATTTTTACCTGAAAAAATAAAGCAGTCAGTTATGTAATATGTAGTGTTAGCAACAAACTCGATATCAGCAGTGTCAGAAGTAGATGTCCAGTCATATAAGTAAATTGTTCCAGTTGCATGTTTAATGACAATTGCATTATTTGTAGTTGTAATCTTATTAATTGAAGTTACTCCGTTATTATACACAGAACATGATGAATTATAAGAAGAATCTGTTACTTCTCCAATTGTAATCTTACCTGTATTATACATAAAGTAGTCATTGTTATTTGCCTTTGATATTTTTTCTGCTGAAATCAAACATCCAGCAGCTAATGTATACATTCCATAAAAGTTTCCGGATATGGTAGCAATAGTTCCCTTTAGCACGCAAGTAGCGTTAGCTTCACAGTATATTCCAATGCCATTATTAACTAAACATCTAAGATTATTAAAAGTCAGTA
>Ga0247841_10002883_pt1 | contig 33119 bp, 47 predicted proteins | sample LaCruzMarch2015__2_FD_192410 | JGI IMG/M metagenome (GOLD analysis project Ga0247841, IMG submission 192410) | Freshwater microbial communities from meromictic Lake La Cruz, Castile-La Mancha, Spain - LaCruzMarch2015_18m | ecosystem: Environmental > Aquatic > Freshwater > Lake | place: Spain...
TTCCTCACCACCAAAATCATCTCCCTCTTCTGTATCAGTTTCTTCCTCACCTTCTTCAGTTTCAGTTTCTTCATCTTCCTCACCACCGAAATCAAACTCCTCGTCACTTTCTTCCGTATTTTCTTCTTCAGTACCTTCTTCTGTATCTTCCTCACCACCAAAATCAAATTCTTCTTCTGTATCTTCCTCACCGCCAAAATCAGTTTCTTCTTCAGGTGCTGGTGTACTTTTCTTTTTCTTAGATTTCAATACAAATCTTTTTTCTGTTATCACATCTGATGAAAGCATGTCATTATTTTCCTGAATACCATAAGTTCTGTTAAAATTTTCAAACATAATATTAAGTCTTCTACTAGCCTCTTCATATGATTGGTATTGATTCTTTGTTTTATTCCCCAAACCACCAATATATTCATAATTAACACCATCGGTAGATTCTTTAATAAAATATTTTCTATTTTCTCTTACAATACCGTAGATTTTACCACTAGGTGATTTTTTTCTTAATTCAACAGTAGAATTAGATGCTTCTTCGTTAATGGGTTTTTTAATACCCATTAAATCTATCATTCTTTTTAAGCTTTTGTTTGTCATGTTTTTATATTTTATTTAATATTATCTAATCGAAAAAGTTCCTTTTGCGTTTCCAGTGTCATTAGAAAGAGGGTTTTCCCAGAAACCAGTAGTTCCTGAAGTTGCCCCAAATTTTTTCCTACCAATTAAGTAAACATCACCTGATGCACTTATTTGTGAAGCACTACTAATACCAACAGGTACCGTTATTGGACCACCAGCTCCAGGTGATACGGCAGTTCCATTTATGGTTGCTGTAGCTCCGGCAGCTACCATGACACCAACGTACCAATAATTATTAAAATTGGCACCACTAAGTGTGTGTATTACATCTCCTTGTATCATTTTATTTTTATTTTATAAATATCTGTTAATTTGTATTATTTTAATTTTTTACCTGTAGAGGGTAAAGAAACTGATTTATCGTACGCAACCGTTTTAATGTCCGACAACCTGTCTAACATACCGTTACGCCTTAAAACTTTAAAAACCATATTTTCAACCGAAAATTCACCAGTTCTGTCTAAACCAGCTTGACGCATTTTTTTTATCTTATCTTTAATTTTATCGGTTTTTATAACAATTTCTTCGTAATTTTTACTGTTTTTCATTTCATCATATAAATCGTCAATACCGTCCATAATACGATTTGATTTTAACTTAACGTTTATATCATCAACTTTGATTGGTTTTTTTTCTGGTTTTATAATCCATTTATTTTTTAAAATAGAATAAACACCACTAGAAACATGTTCTTCACTGATATCTTGAACGTAAAGTTCGACATCGTATCCATAAATTTTAACATCGTGATTTTGATTCCAAGAAGTACTTTTAGTTTTAAGAAAATCTTGTACTAAATCCTCATCAACAGGTATTTCTTTATAATCTACTAAAATATGTAAATCAACATCAGAATATTCAGACCAGTTATAATTAGCTAAACTACCTGTAAAGGTTACATCCTCAATGTCAACATCGTTAATTTCTAAACTTTCAAAATAATCGTCCGCTATTTTAAGTAAATTTTTTCTGATTTCAGGTTTTAACGTCTCACCATCCCAAATTTTAGGGTTTAATGTTTTTTGCATTTCAAAACCACTTAAATCGATATACCTGTCACTGGTTGTGACTTTTTTAACTTCCTTTATTAAATCATATTTTTTCATATATTAATAAATATTACCAAAGTAACAGATATTTATTAATTAAGATGAAAAAGAAAATTATTTTAACCGAAAGTCAAGTTAAAAAGTTGTTAGAGACTAGAGTTAATGATTTTAATTTAGAAGATATTACTCAAAAATTAGAGTCTATTGATTGTAGTGGTGCTGATTTAAAATATTTAGTATCTAAAATTTTAAGGGGTTTTGGTTATAAAGATGTTAAAGTTGTTTTTTTAGGTCATGACGAAATGACAAAACGTTTAAAATATTTGGTACATACAGAAGGCCCCATTTTTACTTACAAAACAAAATCAGAAGTATCATCTGATGACAGACCTTGTTTGACCATTTACGACGTTAGAGCTTACCAAGAAATTTAACTCCCACTATTTTCCTTATTTCCTGTCGCGTATTTAATACCCATTATGGTACCGACAATTGAGAATGCGTTGGTTAACAAAATGCCGAACATATTTGACCAGGTTGAACCTATAATTTGAGTATCTTGTTTTGTGTATAAAGCCATCATATACATAAGAGTAGTGATAACCCCGGCACTTAAAATTACCCAAATAGCCACTTTCACAATAATGGATGCCAATTCATTTTGCGTTTTTTTCTGTAATAAATCTAAATCGTTTTCTGCATTTTTTTTTGCTGATTCTGCTGTTATTCTAGCTTCTTCAGATTTAACCATCTCATTTTGAAGTTCAATTTGTATCTTTTCGTTTTCTTTTTTCCAGTCTATTAATTCATGATTCTGGGTTTCAATCAGTAACTTTTGGTTTTCAGCCTCTTTTAAGGTTGTTTGAAGTTCTTCCATTATTTTTTGGTTAGCCTCATTTAAATCGGAAAGTTCTTTATTTTGTTGTTGAACCTGTTTAGTGACTTCTAAGCGTTTTTTTCTTGATTCAACGTCTTTTTGTTTACAGGTTTTTAAATACTCTTGAAAATCATCATCATCCTCACCATCGATAAGTTTAGTAATATTACCCTCTAAACCTACACCTTTTTCCACTAAAAGGTCTATTAAGGCCTTTCTCGTAACTTTTTCTAGTTTTATCATTATTTATAAATTTTAAATGGTGCTGTTCTATTTCTATAACCTTCATAATCTTTTCTAAACTCCTCCAACCTAGGTTCAATATCATCTGATTTTATAATCCAAAATTGAGCTCCAGCTTGAACCGCTTTTGCCTGTTCTTCCGGTTCGTTAGATGAAGAAATAATCCCTATAATAACATGGTTACCATATCTAAAATTAATTCTTCTAACTAGTTCAATCCCATCAAAGGAAGAACCAATAATGTTTAAATCCACAAAAACACATTCAGGTTTTTCATCAACATTTTTACCTTCATACCATTTTTTAAACATTTTTTCCGCATCATCCGCACTATTCACAGATGTTAAAGACAAACTAATATCTAATAAAGAACAAGCGTCTTCAAAAACTAAGTGAAATAAGTTTTCATCATCGACCAATAGAATAGAGTCTATCATAGGTTTTTTTATTTAAATTTGATTTTTATTTTAGTACCTGTCTTATTTTTTTCACAAGTAACATTAAATTTATGTTCTTTAAGGATTGCCAAACAAATGTTCAATCCCAAACCAGAACCGGCTTCTTTCTGATCTTCTTTTCTTATGTAAGGTTCAGATAGTTTATTAAAATCTTCTTGTGATAATCCCCTGCCGTTGTCTTGAACAACCATCATATCACCCTCCATAAATATTTGAACAAATTTTGTATCACTATCATTATACTTCAAACCGTTTCTAATTAGGTTATCTATGGCTGTACAAAATAAAGGTTCGTTAACGTCAATTGTGATTAAATCACCTATGATTACTTGTTCTTTATAGGATGCCATTAATAAATAGTCGTTTAAGATTTTTTTAAGATCACAGTTTGTTTTTTCAAGGACACCATCTTTTTTAACCAGATTTGTAAATTCGTAAACACCCCTATAAACTTTTTGGGTGTGCTGTAACCCTTCTTTGATCATTTTTAACGGTGACTCTAGTTTTAACTCTTTAATAATGTTAGGGTTTAAACGTCTTTCTAAAGAAGTAATACCTCTAGGTATATATGTATTAATACCCGAATGCATATCATGTCTTAAAATTTTTGCTGCATGTTCTAAATACGTATTTTTCTTTTCTATTTCCTTATTGGTTTTTATGATATCAGTAATATCTTGGCGGATAGAGGTAAACCCCTCTAACTTACCGTTTTCGTCGAAGATGGCTCTAATATAAGTATCTACATAATGCAGTGAACCGTCCTTAGATTTATTAGTGACAACATCATTCCAAATTTCACCCTTTAAAACTTTTTCATACATATCGGCCCAATAATTTTCTGTTTGTAACCCAGAATTAACGATTCTATGGTTTTTACCGATAAGTTCTTCTATTGAATACCCAGAAACTTTTGTAAATTTTTCGTTTGCATAAACTAAGTTCCCTTTACCATCAGTAATTGATACCAAAGTCGCTTTATTAATAAAGTCCTCACTTTCTTTTATTTTTTTTAATAAACTATTGGTGTCTTTAACTGAATACACAAAGGAATAAAGAGAAGATAACATTTGTGTGAAATTTATTTCCACACTATTCCACTCTCGACGATTTAAACTCTCAACACAGATAACACCGATAGCCTCACCTTTATATATAATAGGGACATCTAACATGGAATTAATACCCAAAGGCCTTAAATAATTTTCAGCAAAACAAGAAGTGGCTTTACGACTCAGAGTGTCGTTTACAACAATTACTGAGTTTGTTTTTACAGTATCGAAATGTGGTTTACAATATTTTTCTAGTAACTCATAACCTTGATACCATTTTTTTTCTGAACTATCGTAAAGATTTTGACACACAATAGAATCTTTCGTTTTACCATATAACCAAATAGAACACCTATCCGTTTTGATAGACTCGGTAACCTTTTTAGTCAGTAATTTGGTTACTTTATTTATATCACCATCGTAAAGTAACGGGTCGTGGGATATGTTTATTAAAACCTCATTTAATTTTTTTGTGTACCTACCTAATTCAAGGTTTTTTTTAATTTTTTGATCGTATTCTCGAAGTAGAGCCCAGAAAATAACTGAGAAGATTAAAAAACATAAGTACTCAACACCGCGAAATAAGGGGGTCGGTAGTACTGTCCCTAAAAATATTACCGTTTTAACGGTAAAAAATGTGGCCATCACAAATATGACAAAACCTAATCTTATTTTATACATTAAACCCATTAAACTATATCTTTAGATTCGATTAAAGTATAAGTAAATGAGTTGCCGTGAATATCTTTTGCTTTACGACAAATATTCATAAAAGCATCAAAATCGACTGACTTTTTAAAAACTTGACAACCTTCAGACCAGTTTTCAACATAAGTAGAATCAGCCCCAGCTTTATGAATATTAATTCCGTAAATACCTTCCGTGATTTTGTTTTCATCAAAAATCATATCACGATTAGGGTCACGATATACTTTAACGTTTTTAGCCTGTTTTAATGCTTCATATTTACCTTGATGTAAACCGATACCATGTGACCCACGGTATTGCCCTTCGATTAATCTAGCAACACCAGCTGTGTTATGATATTCCATAACACCCTTTTTCCCTGGGTCAGTTGTTGCCGACCAAATATGGAACTTCCAGACACCATTTTCTTTATAAGAAACCGTCAACCAATCATCAAAAACGTTGGTAACTTTTTGACCTGTTGATGAATTTCTAATACCTACGATATTAACATCATAGCCTTTATTTTTTAAGTCTTCAAACCAAACATAACTTTTTGATTTAACCGCTTTTTCTACTTGTTCTCTTGTGTAACTCATAATACTTATTTTTAGAAATAAATATCACGAGATTTGCGTTTTTACTCTTTACTTTTTATTTTAAGATAAGTTTCGTAGTCAATAAATTGGGTGTCCCCATTAGGTGCCATAACCACATAACCACCCTCAACTTCTTTTATTATAGAAATTTCCCACATAGTATTATTTTTTTTATAAATTAATGGTATTGAATTCTTATACAACTATCAAGTTCACTCGTAAACCCTGACGTAATTTACAAAAAATTCGGAATACTGTTCTGTTAGGTTAGATTCAAAACCTTGACGAACTCCGTTGTTTAAAATCACCATAAACTTTTTATCACGGAACCATTTTAACACATCTTCTGATGTTGTTTTTCTAACTAGATAACCATCGTAATAAATTTTAATAAAATCTTTTGTTACCCAACAAGACAGTTTAAGGTTTTTATGTGGGTCTGACATTGGATGACTTCTAGCACCAGAGGTTTCTTTATTTTCAGTGGTATTAAAATGTAAATTAGACTCTAGTCGAAATTTATAATCACAATTTGTATCTGAATACGCTTCTATTATATCAATTTCTGGAGGCCACGTATCATAACATCCTAACCATACGGCTGGCCAAAGACCCACACCATAGGGAAGTTGAACTTCAAACTCATAAAACCCGTATCCAAAAGATTTGTATGTTGTAATTAAGCCAACTGAATAAGGGATATCATATGTTTTGTTGTCATTGGTAAACTTTTTAGGTGAATAGATTTGACTTAACACTAATTTATTGTTTCGAACTGAAACAGAATCAAACCCGTAGTATTGATTTGGAAAGTCGGGATGAAATAATCCCCATGGCTGGCCAATTCTCCAATTGGAAGGATCTAACGAAACAAACTCATCGTCAAACACCAAAGACATTTTACTTTTATCTGGTTCTTCACCCCCAAATTTCGTAACACCTAACAAAGATCTTATATACGATTTTACGTATAAAAAACTATTTACAACTTTATCTGTTAACGAGTCTGTCATTAGATTTTATCATCATTAATTTGTTTATCTATAATGGATATTTCATTTGTTATATAATCAAATGAAAGATTATACTTCTTAACCCACTGACGAACTTTACGTCCTGTCAAGTAGTGGATTACACCACCAGTCAAAGCATAAACCACACTGGGGATGAATATGCACCCCATTACTATTTTAGCCCATAACGGAGGTGTATCATTAATCATAAGTGCAATTGCACCTATAGGAAACCCAAAATACATAAACCACTTAACGTATAGTGTATAATTAAAAAGTTTTTGAAATGAGTTGTAAGCTCTAATAGTTTTGGAACTTAAAATCTCTTTGTGTAGTTCTGATTTTTTCATGTTTTATATTTTATAATAAATATGTACTAATTAGATAGTTTTCCTTTATTATAAATACCTATGTTTTATGAAAAAGGTGCTTTAATGACTGTAGAAAAAACTACAATTCAAATGCTTTTAATGTTAATTCAAATGGGTTACCCTCAATATTTTTAACTAAGTCCAACATCATCTGTGCGAGTTCTCTTGTTTCTTGTTGGGCGTCAGGTTTAATTCTTAAATGGAAAAGATGTATAAATGATAATAAACTACCAGTCCAAACAAAACTTGTATTCAAATTGAGAGGTAAAATTGTTCTTGCTTGTTCTTTTGACACTCCAAGTTCAATTAATCTTTGATATGCGGTTTTACAATATCCAATAATACCTGCTTCAATCTCAGATGCCGCTAATTGTTCTTCAATCGCCCCATCACTACCTTGTTTTGAGGATTTTGATTGTTTCCTCCATTCATCTATTGTTGAATAGGTGTCGCTAAAATCAACATATCTACCACTAATTGAGTTAGCACTTAATCCAACTTGGTGTTTGAACAATTGTCTCTCAACATAAATGGGGCAAGTTATCCTGAACTGAAGTTGAGGATGTCTAAACGGAGATGTATGTCCGTGTTTAACCAAATAATTTATTAGTTTACCATCTTTTTCTTCAAGTGTTAATACTTCTTTACCATAACTAACTCTTGCAACATTAACTATCATTAAATCATTTCCAAAATGTGATAGTAGTTCTACTTTATTACTCATTTATTATAATTTTATATTTTTTAGAAATTATTTGACTGGCTTTGTTTTTAATTAACCTTCTTAACGAAGAATTACTAAGTGGGGAAATATTTGATAATTTATTTATTGAATCCGCCTCCCAAATTTCATTTGTTAACAAATCAATAAGTTTACATTTTTTTGCGTTTTTTGTTGTTTTTCCTTTCCAATACCCCAATTTTTCTATTCTAGGGTCATCTTTTTTAGTTAAACCACTATTCCATTTTTTAGTATTTAAAAGATTTATCATTCTTTTTTTCTTATGTTCTTCATTGGAATTGGGTCACCCCCTGTTGTTACCCAAGTATCAATATAGTAATGCCCATTAATTTTATCTGTGTATATTGTATGAACTACTGATTCACCCATAAGGTGCATAGATGTTTCCCCAACTTTTAAAAGTTCTATTTCTCCTAGAAATGGGTCTGTATAGGTTTTATCTATATTGTTTATCTGTTCCTAAGTTTTTTAATCCTTCAATAACTTCCGTATTAAACTCTATCGCAAAATCCCTCTCAATCATATTGGTAAGAGCTTGTTCGGCATCTAGTTTATCTTCAACCGTTGCCATTTCAATACAATCATCATCTGTCTTCTCACCCCAAAACACCATATGTTTGAGTAAGTCACTTCCATCAATTTTAATTTTCATAACTTTCTATTTTAGTACCTTTATATGTTATTTTTAATAGTTTGGTTGGAATGTTCCATTGGTTAATTTCAGAATGTGATAAACTTTCAGGACCACCTCCATTGTATATTTGATTGAACATTTCTTGAGTAACTAACGCTCTTCTTTCTTCCAAACTCAACTCTCTTTCTTCAATCTTTAATCCCCAATTTTCAGAGAACTTAGAATCTACTTTACATTTATTGATGAAACTTTCTTTAGAATGTTCCATAGGAACCACACTAAACAATTGGTCACTTAAAAGTTTACCCTTTGGGTTGGATGGTGGTGTCCAATGACTATCGGCATATTTTCCATAAGCCTCATCTAATAATTCTTGTTTTTCTTTATTCATAACTTTCTATTATAGTGTCTTTGTATGTTATTGTGATTAGTTTGGTTGGTACATTTTTTTCATTTAACCATGTTCTCACTTCGTTAGGTGTAAATGTTTGTATGGTCTGACCCCAAGTGTTTCTAACATTATCTTTCTTTGAATCCCACTCACCTCTTTCTTCCAAACTCAACTCTCGTTCCTCAATCTTTAGTCCCCACTTATCAGAGAACTCTGTGTTGACTTTACTTTCAAAAATAAATTCCTCTTTTGATATTACAGGTCTAATATAACCGTCAGGCCTATTAGTTTCAACCATATTTACAAAATTCTTATACGCCTCATCAATAATCTGTTCTTTACTCATTGTTTTATTGTTGTGTTAATTATATCGGGTAAATCTTTTCCATTGCCCAATTCTAATAGCTGATAATACTTTTCATCACCTACAATCCCATCAACAGTGTATTCTGTTTTAATACCATTTTCATAAATAGGAATTGAATATTCAATGTGCTCATAAGCACCATTAGGTCCTATTTGAAAATCATCACTTACATAAGGCGGTTCATTTTCTAAACCATCCATAAGAGCTACATCCCAATCTGATAATTCTTCAGCATATTCTTCAATAGGTCTAAGACCATTATGTGGTGGTGGAATTTCCATATTAGAAAATTTCCAATCAGACCATTCTTCAAAAGTGAATGCTGATTCTGGGTTTTCTCTAAGATAGTTTTTGTATTGTGTTTCTAGTGTGCTCATAACTTTTTTATATATTTTAAATATACGAATAAAAATCTTGTGAGTCAAATCTAATACTCTTAACTGAGATATTTAAGTACTTCAATTTTTGTTCACAAATCTTGTAATAGTCCGTCTTTTTCATGTTCTAAAGTATTGGTAATGAATCAATTAACTGGAGTTGTTTATATATAATAGTTATAGCACATTAAAACGATGCTATAACACAGTATAAACAAAATAAAAATTGCTACCATTTTCGGTTAATCAATATCTTGTTCTTCTAAATACCATTCAGCAAACATCTTAAACCTTGCCATTGGTATTCTTACTGTTGTATGCCCCATTGTCAAAACAACCACATTAGGTTCAACTAATATACTTTGGTCGTTATGTCCAATTCCTTGTTCTTTTAATTTACTCGCTGTTGCCATATCTTTGCAATCGCAAGGTTTAAGTTTCTGTTTCATAATCCGCAATTTTTACTTCGTTTATACTGATACCGTTAGAAACAATTAGAGTTGGAAACTTTCAGCGTTTTACAGAACTGGTCGAACCTGAACTCTAACTATTTCTAACAACAAATATAAACAATTATTTTATTACTAGTCAAAAAAAAATCCTCCATATAGGAGGATTAATTGATCTTATTTATTATTTATTAAAGATCACGAAACTTTTGTGAGCTCAGAAATTTTTGATAAAAATTCTTTAACATCAACGTTATTATTTTTTTTAGTTTCATATTTTTTAATGTGTTTACTAAAAACCTGTCCTTGGCTTTCAGCAATTTCAAACCTTAAATAATCTTTATATTCAATACCAGAATAGGTATAACTACGGCCTTCTTTAAAGACTATGGTTAATTCTTTTTTTTCCTGGTTATAATCCGATGCCAAAATGTTAGATGATTTAAAAATACAACTAACAATACCACCTTCTTTTTCTTCTTTTAATAGTACCATATTAATTAATGTAGGTTTTCCAGTTTTGAACTTTTTCTAGGTTATATATTTCTGTTGTTACTTCTGTACTATCTTCATTATGAATGGATAGTACTAAAAAATTACCAGAAATTGTGATGCCAACTTTTTCGTAATTTAAAGCGATTACTGAACTATTTTCTTTAATCCAAAGGGTTACTTTTTTGTATAACATATTTTTTTATTTTTATTTAAAATTAGTTTTTAAATCCAAAAAGAAAAGACTTTTTAAACGTTTTCTTTTTGGTAATTTAGATTATTTTAATTTAAAAATTAAAAATGTCACCAAAATTAAAAAACGTATTAAAAAAGGCCTTTAGGGAGTCAATAAGACTTGGCGATCAAAAAATTAAACCAGAACATTTATTTTTAGCCATATTAAATGATAAAAACAATAAAACTGTAGAGGTAATACATGAAATGGGTTCCGACGCGATACTTTTATCAGAAAAATTAGAAAGTTACTTGAGATTTAAAATTAAAAACCCTAAACTTATAGAAGTTAAAATTATTCCTTTAAGTGAAACCTCAAAACAAGTTTTAAGTTCATCTCAGTTAGAATCAGATAAACTAACCGATGATTCTATCGATGTTGAACATTTAACTTTAGCGATTTTAAAAAATAAATCACTTGATGTCACTAAAGTTTTGGGTAGTCAAGGAATAACTTATAAAACATTTAGAGAAACATTATTAAACATTAAAAAAGAAAAAATTATGAACACAGCGGGAGATTTTGAAGAATTGGATGACCTGAGTAAAAAACAAAAAAAGATGACCCAAGGTAAATCAACAACACCAGTTTTAGATAATTTTGGTAGAGATATTACTAAATTAGCTTCTGACGGTCAAATTGATCCAATAATTGGCAGGTCTGATGAAATTGAACGAGTTACACAAATTTTATCAAGACGTAAAAAGAATAATCCGATATTAATTGGCGAGCCTGGGTGTGTATTGGGTGATGCGTTAATCACTATCAGAAAAACATCAAATACCGGAGAACACGAAATAATTGTTACAAAGTAGATAGTAATTCATCAACCTCTTTTAAATTATTAATAATTAATAACCGTATTCCGTTTTTTTTACAAAAATTTTTTTTGATATTATCATTTAATTTTTGTTTTAAATACCTTTTCTGACCACCAAAGTATTCCACAGGCTCGTAGTGTTGAATTCCGTTACATTCCAACAACACATTTTTTTCAATTAGAAAAAAATCAAAAGAAAGGGGTAAAACATTTTTACAGTCTGTGAATTTTTTTTGTGGTACAAATTTTATTTTTTTGGATTCTAAAAAATCCCTAACTTTTTTTTCTAACTTAGATTCGTTACATATTTTACAACCAAAACCCTGTAGATGTAAATCGGGTCTTTGTTGAAATATTCCGTGTTTTGGGCATATTATATTAACAATAGTTAATTTATTTTTATATTCGACCAAACTGTAATCATATTTTTCGCCATGTTTTAACTTTGATTTTTCTATGAATTGTTCTGTTGTTTTTTTTATATTGCCAGAACAAATAGGACACCCAGATCCCCTTAAATGTAACAATGGTTTTTGTTCGAAAACACCATGAATCGTACATAAAATTTTAACCTCGTCTACATTATTTTTTCCATATTTGACCAAACTGTAATCATATTTTTCACCATGTTTTAACTTTGATTTTTCCACAAAATCTTCGGTGTTTAATTTTTTTTTACCACAAATAGGACAACCAACGTTACCATTATAATGATCATAAGGTTTTTGTTGAAACATACCGTGTTTTGGGCATATTATAGAAACTTGCCTATTTGAACTTTGGTATTTGACCAAACTGTAATCATATTTTTCACCATGTTTTAACTTTGATTTTTCTAAAAACTGTTCAAATGTTAATTTTTTTGCCATTGACTTAAATGATATAAATGATTATAATTTATTTATAAATATATATTAAAATGATAAATGAGAAATTAGGTGTTTTAACCGAAAAAACAGAAACGATGATGTTTGTTGAGACTTTAAAAATTAAAGACTTTTTTAATAAAATAATTAAGGAGGGTGGTTCGTATGAAATAAAAACACCAGAAGGTTTTGAACCTATTGGTGATTTGTACTTAAAAATGGAAAAAAAGATTTTTTCGATTAAATTAGACACCGGTGAAGAATTAATTGCTTCGGAAGATCATTTGATTGAAACTGAAACTAGAACTTTTAATGAAGATTCTGAAATATTTGACAGAGTTGAATTGTTAGATGGGTCTACCTTTATAAGATTAAAAAATTTAAAAGTAAATGACTTAGTAAAAACAATTAACGGTACAAGCAAGTTGGTTCATAAGGGGTATTTGGGTATCGAAACTACTTACGATTTGGAGGTTTTGAACGACAAACACGTTTATATCACAAACGATATAATAAGTCATAATACTGGTAAAACAGCAATAGTAGAGGGATTAGCACTTAAAATTGTTGAAAGAAAATGTCCACGTATCCTTTTTGATAAACGTGTTGTTAGTTTGGATTTAGCGTCTTTAGTTGCCGGAACTAAATACAGGGGTCAGTTTGAGGAGCGAATGAAAAGTATTATGCAAGAACTTGAAAAAGTAGATGACGTTATTCTTTTTATTGATGAAATCCATACCATGGTTGGTGCCGGAAATGCCTCAGGTTCTCTTGACGCTTCTAATATTTTAAAACCAGCTTTGGCTCGTGGTGAAATTCAATGTATTGGGGCAACAACACTTGATGAATATCGTGAAAATATTGAAAAAGATGGGGCTCTAGCAAGACGTTTTCAAACGGTACTGGTGGAACCACCTTCAAAAGAGGAAACACTTATCATTCTTAATAATATTAAAGGTAAGTATGAAGATCATCACAAAGTAAACTACACGATAGAAGCTATTGAATCTTGTGTTAAATTGGCAGACCGTTACATTAACGACCGTGAACAACCTGATAAATCAATTGATGTTATGGATGAGGTTGGTGCAAGAATGCAGGTTCAGATTAAACCACCACAAGAAATTATTGATTTAGAAGAAAAAATTGCACAAATCAATGTTAAGAAAGTTGATGTTGTAAAAGCTCAAAGATATGAGGATGCAGCTAAATTAAGAGACGAAGAGAAAAAATACCAAGAAAAATTAGAATCAGCAACTAATGAATGGTCTTCAAATTTAGATAAAGTAAGACCTGTGATTAACGAAGAAGATGTTGCGAAAGTTGTTTCGATGATAACCGGGGTACCAGTGACTAAAATTAGTCAAACAGAAACTGAAAAACTTCGTAATATGGACAAAGAATTAAAAGGAAAAGTAATCGGTCAAGATGGGGTTATTGATAAGATTGTTAAGGCTTTAAAAAGAAATCGTGTTGGTATTAAAAACCAAAATAAACCGATCGGTTCTTTTATGTTCTTGGGTCCAACCGGGGTAGGTAAATGTGTTTGTTCAGACAGTTTAATCAAAATTAGAGATAAAAGAACTGGGGAGGTTTCTAACATAAATATTCACGATTTCGAAAAATTATTAAACTAAATACCCTTTCTTAGCCCAGTCTTACCTAAAAATTTTTTTTAGGTATTGATTATTTTAATTCTTCCGGTATATTTAATTATATGGGAAGAATTTTTTTTATAGATAAATACGGTAACGAACCCAATATCTTTACAGAGTTCGTATATGAAACATTACCAGATTTATTTAAATGTCAAAATAACAATATTAAAATTACAGAGATTTTTAATAATTTTTTAAGAGAAAACCCCATAATAAGTAATAAAGGGTTATTCAGGAAAAACATAACAAAAAAATTAAATTTCCCTATATCTGGTAGAAATAGTTTAAACTATTGGAAACATAGAGGTTGGAACGATAAATCGTCTTTATTAAAGGTTGTTGAGGTTAACCAAAGTAATAAACTAAAAGCCGATGAAAAACGTGTTAAAAATAAAATACCAACTGTTTTTAAATTTAAAACAGTGGTATTTGAATTAAATTCTGAACCCATCTGTGTTTTATGTGGTTCAAAATTAAATTATGACACGAAATTAAGTGGATATAATAAAAAAAATATTATCGGTATTATTAAAAGTTGTGATAATATTGACTGTAAAACCAATGATTGTAATAAACTTTTTAAATACGAAAATTACCTACCTAAAGACGTATGGGAACATAAAAAAAACGAACTATCAACGTCTATAAAAAAATCAAATATGTTATGCATTAACTATTGGTTAAATAAAGGGCTGACTGAAAACGAGTCTAAAAATAAAATATCTGAAATACAATCTAAACGTGGTAAATTAGTTAAAGGTAAGAATACCAAAATCACAAAAGAATATCTAAAAAATAAGGGGTATTCTGAAGAAGAGATAAAAGAAACATGTTTAACACCGTCACAAATAAAATTTTGGTTGAATAAGGGGCTGACTGAAGATGAGTCCAAAAATAAAATATCAGAGTTACAAAAAAACGCCTCAAAAAAGGTGGACCACACTAAATTTTTTAAACCTAATCAAGTGAATTATTGGTTGAATAAAGGTTGTTCGGAAGATGAGGCAAAAGAAAAAGTATCTGAAAGACAAAAAACATTTTCTTTAGAAAAGTGTATTAAAAAATATGGTGAAGAAGAGGGTAAAAAAATTTTCACAGAAAGACAAAATAATTGGCAGAAAAGTTTAAATGAAAATGGTGATTTAAAAAAAGGGTTTTCTAAAATATCACAAAACTTATTTAACATTTTATTAACATATTATGATGAAAAAGATAAGAATAAAATCATGTTTGCCATCCATAACGGTGAGTTTTCATTAAAAAAAGAAGACGGTGGTATTTGGTTATATGATTTTACTGATCATACGAATAAAAAAATCATTGAGTACAACGGTGATAATTACCATGCCAACCCCAAAAAATATAAAGGTGATGACAAACCAAACCCCTTTAGACAGAATATTTTAGCTGAAGAGATATGGGAAAAAGATTATAAAAAACAACAAATAGCTAAAAATAATGGGTATGATGTTCTAGTTATATGGGATTCTGAATACAGATGGGGTAAAAAAGAAAATGTCATAAAAAAATGTTTAGATTTTCTTAGTCATTGATTTTGTCATAAATAAAAGTTATATTTAAATTAAATTTATAAAAAAATGGAAAAAATAGCGTTAATTAAAGATTTTACCGGTCAATATAAGAAGATCGTTAAATCTACTAAGGTTGAAAACTATGAGGTTTTAACTGATGATGGGTGGGTTGATATTGTTAACCTACACGAAACAATACCGTATGAGGTCTATGAACTTAAATTATCTGACGGTAAAGAACTTAAATGTGCTGACAACCATATTGTTTTTTATAAAGATGATATGGAAGAAGTTTTTGTTAAAAACTTAAATATAGGTGATAAAATACTAGTAGAACAAGATGGTGTTTTAGGTGAAACTGAAGTTATCGAGGTAACTAATTTAGGTTATGAAGAAGTAATGTATGACCTTGAATTAAAAGATAATTCAAATAGAAGATACTATACCAATGGTATATTATCACATAACACACATTTAGCAAAAATGTTAACTGAAAGTATTTTTGGTTCTAGTGATTCACTTATTCGTGTTGACATGAGTGAGTATATGGAAAAACACACCGTTTCTAAATTAATCGGTTCACCTCCAGGTTATGTTGGTTATGAAGATGGTGGTCAACTAACCGAAAAGGTTAGAAGAAAACCGTTTTCAGTTATACTATTTGATGAAATTGAAAAGGCCCATCCAGATATTTTTAATATCTTGTTACAAGTTTTTGATGAAGGACATTTAACTGACAGTTTAGGTCGTAAGATTGATTTCAAAAACTGTTTACTTATTATGACTTCTAATGTTGGAGCTCGTAAACTTCAAGAATTTGGTACCGGTGTTGGTTTTGGAACTAAAGCTAAAATGGATAACACTGAGGAAATTTCTGAAAGTGTGATTCAAGATTCTTTGAAGAAAGCTTTCTCACCTGAATTCCTAAATCGTTTGGACGATGTTATTGTCTTTAAATCATTAGGCATGGAAGATATTAAACGTATTGTAGAGATTCCACTTATTGAGGTTACTGAACGTGTTAAAGAAATGGGTTATACCCTTAAAATAGATGAAACCCTTAAAGAGTATTTGGTTGAAAAAGGTTATGATGAAAAATATGGAGCACGACCTTTAAATAGGGCAATCCAAAAATATGTCGAAGACCCGATAGCTGAAAAAGTTCTGGATGGTGATGTTTCTTTGGGTGATACTATAACGATTTCTTATGATTCTAAAGTAGAGGACGTAAAAATATTAATCAAAAAAGTCAAAGTAACTAAAAAGAAGTAAAAAAAACCCCTCTTATGAGGGGTTTTTAATTTTTTATATTTATATTTGTAAAAAAAAATGTTATGAAAAAAATATTAATTTTAATTTTTATCTTATTCGGATTTTTATCCTGTAAAAAATTAGAAAAAACCCATAAAATAACTTATGAAATTAAGATGTTACAGGTTCCAAGTGCTGGATCATCTAACTTCATTGATGTTATGGCCGAACCTTGTGAAGATGGTGGGGTACCAGGAATTAATAGGTTTAAAGTTCCAAAAATATGGAAATACGACTATTTTGGGTTAAGAAGTGGTGATAAAGTAATGTTTAGTGTTGATGCCCAACAATCTTATCGATTTGAAATGAAAATATATATTGACGATGTTGAGGTCTCGTATTTAAAAGTTAAAACCAGTGATAACAGTTATTACCTTTACTTTGTTGAAGAACGTAACGGTATTAACGACTGGAAAAACAGTGACCTTGGGTTTATTGAGTTTGTCTATCAATAGATATTTTTTGTTGTAACAATTTTTTAAACTCTTCTTGGAAAAGTTTTAAATATTGTACACCTTGTTTGCCAAAATACATTAAACCTGACATGTTAGTAATGCACTTATGCCCGCCACTATTAGCTTGAACAATATCCCAACCCGTAATCGTTAACATTTTAAGAGCCTTTTTTTCTTTTTCACCTAAAGAGGTGTAAGGTTTATTCATAAGTTTTTTTAATGCATTATGCCATCTTTCAACCGTATAACCTGGTGAAGCATTTTCAGGCACAGTATTTAAACCTTTAATACCGTTTTCAGTATCACCGTATAAAGCAACTAAATCGTTAAAAGTAAAACCAACACTTTCTTTACTAAAAGATTTGTTTTTTTCTGCGAAATATTTTAATGTATCAACAGATACGGTAAAATTCATTAATTCATTTTTGAATTTTTGTAAAACTTCTTGTGAAATTTCACCTAAATTAACCCCTTTTAATGTTCTTTCGGATTTAAAGGGGTTACAACTAGCTTGTAAAAGACCTAATGGCCATGCTATAATTAAAAAATTAGCTTCAGGAAAGTTTTTAAAAGGAACATAACGGTCATAAGCCCCAGGTTTAAAAAGAGAACCACCACCGTATTGTGTTATAATACCATATTCTTCATCGTAGTTAACATTACCGCTTTTTTTCATCTCCTCGGCATAAGCTTTTGCGTGTTGACCCATAACTTCAGGTGATGTATAATCTTCTTCTTTCGCCATTTTAACAATATTTTGATAAATGTTCAGCAAAGAAGGGGTAGATTCCATAACTAACCTTTCCAAAAATTTAGGTTTATTTTTATAAGACAAAAGTAACTTATTAGTGACTAAAGCCATAGCTATTTTATTACGTTCTAAACTTTTTTCTTTATCTAAATTAAAAACATAATTCATTACCTCTTCTGGTGTGATACCTAATCTAGCGTAATCAGCGCTATCAACAGTGGATATCATTTTAATATCATCATTTGGAAATATATCTTTGGTTGAAATAACCTGTGATATTGTCTCAACGTTAGATCTAGCCTGTCTAAATGATTTTGAGGCACCTTTTTCAGACCCAACTTGTTTATCATGGTGGTCTAAATGGACGGTGAACATGGGTTTTCCGTGGGCGAAATCGCATAAACAATACATGACTTTTTTTGTTGGGTCGGATTTTTTAATGCTAAATTCTTTATCACCATATTGTATTATTTGAGTATCTATTACATTAAACCCGTATCTTTCAAAATAATATTTCATACCTATAGCACTAGTAACACCATCTAAATCTTGATGTGTGATTATTACTACATCATTAAATTGTGACCTTAGTTTATTTATATTTCTTATACCACTTTCTGTTAGTATAAAGTTTTCTTTTAAAAATAATGTTGACATGTAAAATCTTTTACTAAATAAATATCAGGACTTTTCATTCAATTTATTTTGTACTGAATCTATGTGATATTGGATGATTAATTTTTAAAAAGTATGACTTTTCTTACTTTTTGTGATATTTATATAATATGAAACATAAAAAAAAAGAAGAAGATAAAAAAATTAAATTTTCAATCAGTATAGACCCAATACTGTTTCAAAAAATGGATACTGAAATGATAAATAAATCAAAATTAATTGAAAAATTATTAAAAGAACATTATGGAAACAAAAATTTGTCGTAAATGTAAACAGGAAAAACCACTTTGTGATTTTAGTAAAAATATGGCAAAAAAAGATAAATTACAAAGTATTTGTAAAGCATGTGATGTTATAAAATCTAGAGAATATAAAGAAAAAGATAGAAAAAAACATACAATGATACAGAAAAGAAGTTATGAAAAAAATAAGGAAAAATATCTAAAAAAAGGTAAAGAATATTATAAAAAAAATAAAGATAAAATTATCAATAATACTAAAAATTACTATCTTAATAATATTGATAAAATTAAATTAAGAAAAAAAGCATATTTAGAAATAAATAGGGAAAGAAATAAATCTAAAAGTAAAGAATATAGTAAAAAAAATAGAAAAATATTAAGTGAAAAAGAAAAAATAAGACGAAATACTGACCCTGTTTTTAGGACAATAAAAAATGTTAGAAATAGAATTAATGGATATTTAAGTCGTAATCATTTTAAAAAAAATAGTAAATCATTTGACCTTATTGGGTGTTCTCCAGATTTTTTAAAAAATCACATTGAAAGTCAGTTTACTGATGGTATGTCTTGGGATTTGATGGGACGTAAAATACATATTGATCACATAATCCCTTTATCATCTGCTAAAAATGAAGAAGATGCTAAAAAATTATGTCATTACACAAATTTAAGACCGTTATGGGCAGAAGAAAATTTAATTAAAGCCGATAAAATTTTAACTAGTTAAATTTGGTTAAAATTTTCCATATTGCTAATTTTTCTATCTAAATAAAATTTAGCTTTTTTTAAATCCTCAAACTCCTTTTTAGAGTCCTTTTTACCAGCTCTTGCTATATATTTTACCACATTAAAAAGATAAGCGTCTTTATCGAGACCCCAAGCTTCACACACTTTTATTGTCTCATAAACGTTATCTTTACCACCATAATGATTAGGATGATTTACTTGTTCTTTATTCATAAATTAAATTTTGCCAATTAAATAGATTATATTATATTTGTAACCATAAACACAAATAAACACAAACTGTATGACAAAATCAAAAGAAACAATAGACATCGTAAAACTAAGTGATTTTAATTTCCCACCAGAAGTTTTCATCCCACTAAGAAGTGGTAAGTTTATTGATAATATTACTTCTAGAAAAGGTGGTACCATGCCAGCAACGATTACTGTTGTTGTCGGTGAACCAGGCTGTGTGTTAGCGGACACCAAAATTATTGTTAGAAAAATTTCTAACAATAATTCACACGAAATCATTATATCATGATATTTATAGTTAACCAGGGTACGGTAATTTATACACCCGATTAACCACATTATGATAGTAACATTTAATAAAAAACCGTTAATAGAAATTATTAGTATTATTGAATTGGAATTTTTTATTATAGAAAAAAATATATATAAAAATTTTAAATCCTTTAATGAAAATGATCGAATAGTTGTTAAAGATTTCATCACATCAACGAATCACATTGGTTTTAAGTCACTTAAAGATAATTTTTTAAAAAAAATTTTATACCATGGAAGTAATTTAAAAACTGAATATTGGTTGTGTCGAGGATATACCGAAAATGAGTCATCATTAATGATAAGTGAAATACAAAAATTGTACGCTAAAAAAGCCGTATTAAAGTCTAAAAAAGAAAAAGAGGTTAATCACCACCAATGGTCCGTTAAACATAACACCAATATTAATTATTGGTTAAATAAAGGTTTTAATGAGGATGAGGCTAAAGAAAAGTTAACTGAAAGACAAAAAACATTCACACTAAAAAAGTGTATTGAGAAACACGGTGAGGTGGACGGTAAAAAAATTTGGAAGGATAGACAGGAAAAGTGGGTTAATACTTTAACCAAAAAATATGGGGAAAATCGTGAATTTAATCTTGACGGAAAATCTTATGATCACCTGTATAGTAAATACGGCGGTGATTTTATAACCAAATTAGATCGAATGGGGTATAAAATTGAATTGTATGAATTAATTATTAATCTCATTAATCTTTGTAAAAATATAGATGAAGTTGTTGATTACATTATAAAGGATAATGAGATTAAACTAATCTATGATATCCACCCAATTATTCGATCTAAAATAGTTCTATCACATTTTAATGTATCGTATGATACATTAAAACAAAATATTTTAGATAAATTAGGGTACCGTGAGTATAAAAACATTTACGGTACAACAATATACCACAACGGATTTAGGTTTAAAAGTAAGGTTGAGTATGAGATAGCTTTGTTTTTGGAAGACAATAATATCACGTATGAATACGATAAGTTATACCCAAACCAAAATAAAAAATTGAAGGGTTATAAATGTGATTTTTATCTTCCAACGTATAATGTTTATTTAGAGTATTGCGGGTTATTAAAGTTAGACCACTATAAAAATATTGTGGAGATTAAAAAAAAACAATTTAAAGATTTAAATTGTTTTTTTTCGGAAAATTTTACTGAAATTAAAAATTATTTATTATCTTTGTAAAAAATAAATGATATTATGGAAATTAATGAAATTAAAGAAGTTAGTATACTAGAGTTACACAATTTAATAAATAACGGTGAGGGACAATATGAGATATTAACACCAAACGGATTTATTAAAATCGGGGTTTTCTATGTTAAAAAACAAAAAAATTGTTTTAGAATAAAATTAGAAAATAATTTTATCTTAGAAGGGTCTATAGACCATTTAGTTGAAACCACTAACGATTTGAGTAATGATAAAATCGAGTTAATGGATCATTCTTTTTGGCTTAGATTGGGTAATATTGAAATAGATGATTTAGTTTACACTAAAGATGGTAACCCTTATCGTGTTATTGAAAAAGAATGTATAGGTATTCATGATACATACGATTTGGAGGTGTTATCTTGTGATCATAAATATTATAGTAACGACATTGTAAGTCATAATTCCGGTAAGACTACATTGTTGGTTGATAAAATGGCAAACATTGAAAAAAACAATCCTGGTAAAAAATGTCTTTATATTTCTTCTGAAATGAATCCGATTGATAATCGTGAATTGGCTGAAGAATTACCACAGTTAATGGAGTTAAACACCCTTTATTTAGCTGATTATGAAAACCCAAAAGTAGCCATAGAAGAAGTTTTGGGTATGGGTTGGGATTATGTGTTGATGGATTCTTTTATGGATGTTAAAGATAAAATTAAAGATAGTCAAACTAAACTAACTGCGTCAGCTGTAGAAACCTGGTTAATTAATACTTTGGTTAAACATACAAAAGGTGAAAATGAATTAAAAAAATATACCGCTTTCGATGTTATTCAACATATTACCAAAGGTGGTGAGTACGCTGGTTCTACTAAATTAAAACACAACACAACTGCGATGATGTATGTTCGTATTGATGAAATAACCAATCAACGTTATGTTGTTTATGTTAAAAATCGTCGTGGTGATATTCGTAAAAAACTTTACATGGTTTTAGATAAAGTAAATCGTGAACTTAATTACGATGTTAAAAAATATAACGAATTGGAAAAAGCAATTGAAATCCAAAAACAAATGGATAGTTTTCAAACTGAGAACGATAGCAGATTATTAGAATTGTTACAAAGTTCTGATGGTAATGACGACCAATCATTTGTGGAGGCTGAATCGATTCTTGAAGAAGAGTCTGAAAAATAAAAAATAAGATTCAGCTTGTATTTATAGTAAAATAGTATTATATTTGTACTCACAAAAACAATAAAACACATGGAAAACACTACCTACCAAGATTTTAAAAATGAAGTAAAAACAAATTACCCAATTCGTAAAAACATGACACTTTCAGAACTCAATATTGATTTTGAAAGTTCAGAAAGTCGTAACGGACAGATTACAATTGAAGGTGTTGTTGTTAAATTATCGTCAGGAGCTTTTAAGAGTCTTCTTAAAACCCTTAACATAACCGATACTTTTATGGGTAAGTTTACCGATATTTTCGGCATGAACTCAAGAAACCAACTTGTTAAAATTATCAGAAGTAACTTGGGTATGAAAAAAAACATGAAAGTTTCTATTTTTATTTCACCCGTGACTAGAACCGTTGTTGCAATCACTGACGCCGAAAAACCTTTTATTTCACCTGATTTCTATTTTAACATGGTTGAAAATGTTATCGATGAAAACGATTTGGATATTAATAACATGTCTATTTCAACTGAAGGGAATGTTCAAATTTCAACTGTTAAAAACACTTGGAGTTTAGACGTACCTAAATTAAAAGATGAAAGTTTCCATACTGGTGTTATCATGACCGCAGGTCCAACTGAAGATATCGCAATCGACCCTTATGTTCTTCGTTTAATTTGTGATAACGGTATGATTGGTCCACGTCGTCTTGAAATGGGTCCACGTTTAAAAAGTAACTCATTGACTGATATTGGAACTTTCATGGCAGAAGTAAAACAATTGGGTGAAACCAATAAAAAGTTTCAAGGTGTTTTTACTGAACAAGTTCAAAAAATGAATAAAATTTCAGCTTCTTTTGAAGAAATGTTTAAATTCCGTGATTTAGTTTTAACTAAAACAACTGATAAAGTTGACGCTCGTGTTGAAGCGGTTCTTGATAGATTTTTCCCAATCGATGATGTTAAAAAATCTTATAAAGATAAGGGTTTTAATTTAGACACTTTAACTCATCGTCACTGGAAAAACACAAAAACTGATATGACTACCTGGGAATTATTGAACTCCGTTACAGATGTTGCGTCACATGATTATGGTTTAGGAATTTCTGATAATTCAAAAAACGAACTTAGAAAAAACGCTGGGGTATTTATGTTCAAAAACAATTTTGATTGTGAGTTTTTAGTGAGTTAAAAAAAAGGAACCAATTGGTTCCTTTTTTTAAATATCTACTTTAAAAATAAAATAAGTTTCACCTGCGATCTCCAATTCTGAATAATCCCCGTCCTCAGAAAAATAATCCAGATCTAAATCACCGGCTAAATCTTCAACTAACTCATTTCTGTTAACACCCAAAAGTCCTGATTTAAAAGCCGACATTTCGAATTCACGCGTCCTTTCATTAAAATAACCCATTTCCGACAACCAATCAAGTGGTTCGTTTTCTAACCTATTAATTTCGTATTCATAATAGTCTTCACGAAGTAAGTCTCTAATATATCTAAAACCCTTATTTAAATCTTTGTCTAGTTCTTCATTTTCTAACTTTAAATCACGTAATTCTTCCTCTTCTTCTGTGGTTAATTCTTCTTTAGATTCTAATTCATCAATTTCTTCTTCGTTAGAATCAAAAATACTTTTATTAATCTCATATTCTTCAGCTTTTTCAGATAAACCACCTTTAATTCTTGAGGCCTCTTCTAATACTTCGTCATCACTTAAATCCTCGATCCTATTGTCAGCATAATCTCGTGCTATATACTCCGCGTCATTTATATAAACAAAATTAGATGGATCACCAACTCTTGTTAAAGCCTCTTGATAACCTAAGTCATCAACATACTCTTCTGCCCAATATATTTTTGCATCTTCAACTTCTTGCCCATTAGCAACAACATAAGAGTCACCGGTATTTTGGATTGTATAAATTGGCATTGAATAATGGGTAAAAGTTTCTTCTGTAATACTTTCAACTTCTTCTTCACTTAAACCTAAATACTCCACCAAAGTTTGGATTTTAGGGTCTTCCGAAAATCCTAAATCAGAATACATAACATCCATTTTACCTTGCATGTAGTCTTTAATTTTTAGTTTAACTTTAAGTGGGATTGATTCGACGTAACTTCTTGAATCGTAAACAAAATTTCTGTCTGTTGCGTTCCAAAGTTTTACAGCACTATCATTAATCATTCCATCATCAAAAATAACTTCTGAATAATTTTTTTTGTATGGTATTTGCCAAGCAACTTTATATTCTACATTATCGGAACTTAAATTTTTATTGATAACATAAATCAAAAAATTATGACTAGTTTCACGAGTAAAATGACTACTACTTGATTTACTAGCGGTACACCATTTAGTTCCTGCACCATAAATACAGGAAGCCTCCCAAGTGTTTGGTCTAACAACTAACCAATTACTGTCTTTATATATCTTATCTGAATTTTCTTGAGCATCCTTTAGCTCATCTTTTACTTTTTTTCTTACTGCGGCCTTATCTAAATCAAATGTTAAATAATTAATCATCTCACCATCAGTAAATTTATATTGATATAAATCAGTGGTTCCTTCTTCTTTACCGTCATTATCTCTGTTAACCAAATACGGTGATAAATTATGAAATTTTTTCACTAAATCAACAATGAAACCGGCAACATCACCCCACACACCTTCTTTCCAGGAATAATCATCAATTTCTTGCATAATTGTTTCTGTTGTTGGTTTATGTAACATGGCTTTAACCATCCAATCAAGATATTTGTTATTACCAGATGGGTCGTTGGCGGCAAAATAATCAACTATAGGGTACTCACCGGTACCGTCAGCCAATTCTGGGTATCTTTTTTTAACATCTTTAACTCTATTTTCTAATAGAATATTTTCTAAAATAATTTTTGATAATTCTATTGTTTTCATTTATTTAAAATCTTTATTTCTTTTTCTAAATGTTTAATTTTAATCTGTGAATCATAAATTAATGTTTCTAAATATTTTTTTCTTTTTTGAAAAATTTTTAGTTTTTCATTTTCAGGTATTTTACCCATATCATCGACATAGGATATTTTAAGTGATGATGATTTTAATTTAGGGTCGTTTTTAAATCTTAAAATAAATTTCGGTGATTTTGGTCCCCAGGATTTTGTGTTTACAACTTGTTCGTACATACCCTCAACATAATCAAAAATAATATATTCTTGTCCGTTAACGAAAGCTAACATCTGTACATTTTCTGGTGAATATTTAGTTACCATATCATCGTAAATAGAAATTTCAAAAAATACTTGACCGCCTATTTCTGTTCTAATGACAACATTACCGTATAAAGGCTTAACTTGGACGTATTTTGTAGTATTTTTATAGGTTACCATTAAATCCTGACCGTTTAATCTATCACGTTCATCACCGTCACAAAATCTATTAATTATGATTTTAGGAAAAGACCTTTCTAAAACTTTTATCACAACCCCTTCATTTTGATTACCTTTAAATCTGGTACCAGAATCTTTTGTTAAAACCTTATCAGCTAATAATTTAGTATATAAACCATTATCACCCACTAAATCTTTTATATTAACATTAACCCATTCGTTTAATGAAATATTACTGTTACTTTTATTATAAATTTCTACAATAAGTTTTTGTATATCTTTGTTGGTGTCAAAAAAGTTTATAACGGACCACTCACCAACACCACCTCTAGATTCTGAACTGTAATTACCACCAATAATGCCAAAACCTGTTTGGCAACTATCATTATATATTTTACCGACACAAGGTTTATTAACTTCATCGGTGTTTTCCATTACTTCTGGTGAACATTTGGAGTAAACACCACTACCTTCTAAAATAAAATTTCTAAAATTCTTACTTTTAAAGACACCTTCCTGGCTAACAATATCTACCATTTGTTTTTTTATTTGTTGACCACTTGGTTGGTCAAATAAAGATAATTGTTCTGAATTATCTTCATATAAGACTGAAGACCTTCTTAATAAAGCCTCTTGAATATAATGTCCCCTACGTATTAACGCTCTCTTTTTGTGTCCGATTATTCCCATAATGCATATAAATATCACTATTTTTAATAATGTATTTAAAAGGTACCCTAAAATTTGATGTATCGTGAGAAAAAACAGCAATATTATAATCAATGTCTGGATTATTTTTGGTTATTCTATTTTTATACTGTAATAAAGATTCATTTCTCTCAATAAAATCGAGATAACCACTTTCATTTAATAAACTTAAAACGTCATCATATAAATTCTCTATCATGTAGTAATCATATGATTTTTAATTTAAATTATGAATGGTATTTATTGTTTTTTTTGTTTATATTTATTTAAAAAATTTTATGAAAGACTGGGAAAAAGAGTTAATCGAAGTGATGTCAAAAAGTAATATTGACAACCTTCAAAATGATGTCATAAACTACTTTAATCAGGTTTTAATAAAACTTACTAAAGAAGTTACTGAAAGAGATCCTATGATGGGTGAAAATTTTAAAAAACGTTTTGTGAAGTAAAATTTTATTACTATCTTTGTGGCATGAAAATTGGATACGCCTGTATTAATATGTCTCTTGCAGACAAAAAAATCACCACAAATCGTGGTATGATTCGTAAAACTTTTGATGCCAAAGGTATTAAGTACGCCTCAGAGTTGGCTTTAAAAAACATTCGTGACCTTATTGAGGTTGTTAAATGGAATCACGAAAACGGTATAGAGTTTTATCGTATGTCTTCTGATATGTTTCCTTGGATGTCGGAATATGAGTTCACGGATTTACCTGATATATCAAAAATTAAAACCTTACTTTCAGGTTTAGGTAGTTTGGTTAAAAAATATAACCATCGTTTAACTTTTCACCCAGGACCGTTCAATGTTTTGGCATCACCAAACCCAGATGTTGTTAGAAAAACAGTTGCCGAGTTAAATAAACATTCACAAATTATGGATATGATTGGGTTACCAGTATCACCTTTTGCGAAGATTAATATTCATGTTGGTGGTGTTTACGGTAACAAACAAGAAGCCCTTAAACGTTTTTGTGAAAGTTTCCATTTACTTGACGAAAATACTAAAAAAAGATTAACTGTAGAAAATGACGATAGTCCAAATTCCTACAATGTTCACGACTTAATGTTTATACACAAAACAGTTGGCATTCCTATTGTGTTTGACTACCATCATCACATGTGTTATAAAGATGGTATACCTACGGAAGAAGCTTTACTTATGGCAATATCAACTTGGCCTAAAGATATAACACCGATTGTACATATTTCAGAACCTAGAGATGGTAAAAACATTCGAGCACATCACGATTTTATTGAAAATAAAGTTGATACGTACGGTCAAAGTTTAGATCTCATGTTTGAATCAAAACAAAAAGAATTGTCAGTGTTAAAATATCGTAAAAAGTTTGAACTTATATCAACACCTTGATATTTATTTTTAGAAAAAAACAATTATAATTAAATAAATCACAAACAATTAAAAACAAAACCAAAAAAAAATGAAAAAATTAGTTCTCATTCTAAGTGTTATCGGTTTCTTTACCGCATGTTCAACTTCTAACGAAGAAAAAATAACAAACACTGACAGTACATCAGTCGATTCTACAGTAGTAATATCAGCCGATAGTCTTTCAACTGACAGTGTGGTGTTTAATGTTGATTCAATACAGAAGTAAAGAAATTGTAACTGTGTACAGAAACCTGACGGTAGTCAGGTTTTTTTATGCCCATTTAATCCCAAAATTTAAAAAGACAAATTTAAAAGGTTTAAAAGAAAGGTCAAATAAACAAAATTCTTTTATTTTCCAGTAGTTAACCCATTTTAAACCCGTTTTTGGGGGATTTTCAACTTTTTTATTAAGAATGGAAGGTGCTATTTCAAAAAATTCTTCCTCACCGTTTAAAATTCTGTCGAGTTCTTTTTGTAGAGTAGATGTAACTTCATATTCTTCTTTCTCTATAGACTGTTCAATCCAGAGGGTTAAAACGCCGATACGTTGTACTGTATTCATATCATGTTTATAGAAATTATATAATCCCATAATACCTTTTATTTTGTTTTCGATTTCTTCTTGCATAATTTTTAATATAGTAATTTTTGATTTTTAATAAATAATATGTATATTTGTAAAAGAAAAAATAGTAATGAAAACAATATTTTTAGATCACGATGGCGTAGTTTGTCTTTCCAACAACTGGGGTGGAAGAAAAAAGAAGTGGGCAAAATATCGTTCCACAAACCCTGGTTCAAGTAAATATCTTAATGAAGCTCCTGTTGATGTAAGATTTGATGATTTTGATAAAAAATCAATTAAAGTTCTAAATGAAATTTTAAATGAAACAGGAGCCGAAATTGTTGTTTCTTCAGATTGGAGATTTCATGCGACTTTGGAAGAACTTGGTGATTATTATAAATCACAAGGAATATGTAAAAAACCAATCGCTTTTACCGATAATAGATTACCACAAGGTTTAAAATTCTTTAACCCATATACTGATTTAGAAGAAACTCGTTCTTATCAAATTTTAGATTGGTTGGGGAAACATCCTGAAGTCACTCATTGGGTTGCTGTTGATGACCTTAATATGTCGGAGAAGTTTGGTGATGTAAGTGGGGGTTATCAATGGGGGTTAAATAATTTTGTTTGGACCCCAAAACCAAAAGAAGGAATCAAACAATGTGGTGTAAAAGAAAAAATTATTAATTTTTTAAATAAATAAAATATGAATATTGTTTTAGAATATGAAAAAATTATCAGAGTTATTGATAGTTGTAAAAATCTGGGTCAATGTGAAACGGCTGCCAAAATGTTATCACTATGGAAAGAAAGAAATGGAAAAAGAAATATTATTGTTTCATATTCTAGAGCAGAATTAAAATTACAATGGAAAAAAAAGTATCTTAATCAATAAACGGCAATATGTTCAGAGTTATAAAAAGATGGTTAAAATATAAATTAATTAGAGCTTCTATTAAAATTAAATGGAATAAAATAGAAGAAGTAAAACTTAATAAAGTTCAAGAAAGAGTTATGCGTATAACAACTTCTTTAATTAGAAACAATCGTTCCGAACTCCTTATAAATCCTGAAGTTAATATTAAATTTGGTGAAAAATATTATATCAAAAAAGTTAACAGTGATGGTGATGTTGAAAAATTTATTACAATATCTAAAACCTCTGACGGTTATAATGTTGCCCTAATTGGCCAAGAACTTGTAAATGGTATCAACTATCACTACCACTTTGATGTTTGGTTTAACGAAGTTTCTGGTGGTTTAATTTTACAAAAATTTATTCGTGTCTTAAAGAATAGAAGAAATAAAATGGAAGAAAGAATTTGTCTTGATGATGAAAAAACTTTAGATTTAATTTTAGAAAAAGTTAAGTAGATTTTTGTACTTTTAAATCATGAAACGATTCACACTCCTGGATTGCCTCCTCAAAAGCACCTACGAATTCACCGCCCATAACCTTACCGATAAAGTAATTCACCACTTCGTATGAAATTTCAGCATCAGAAGCGTCAAAAAAGGTCATTTCACCTGATGCTGAAATAAAAAGAGCGATTTTACTTAAATCATATTCATCATCATCATAGTCAACAAAATAATTGGCAACATCAAAATTAGGTCTTTTTTTAGGTATAAAATAAAAAAGTGAACTAATTTTTGTTTGATATTTGTTAAAATTAACATCACTCTCTCTTGTAGTGGTACACCATCTTGTGTTTGCACCATAAAAACAAGAAGTTCTCCAGGTAGAAGGATAAACAACTAACCAGTAATCATTGTTAACTAACTTAATAGATTCTTTTTTAATATCACTTTTAGAAGGTATTTCTTGAACTGCGTTTAAAATTGCTAATAAAAGTTCATAATCATCGTAGGAATTAATATCAGTTGGGTTTTCTAGTATGGTATTTAATTTTTTAATGTCGTATCTGTTGTAAATATCGTCCATTACAACAGTAAAAGTATCTGGACGACTAATCGCTTTCCAATTAACCACTTTTTTAATATTATCAGCCGTTAATTTACTTTGTAAGTCGTGAAATTCATTAATTACTTTAACTAAATTTTCTTCTAAATAATTGTAGTCACCAAAGGGGGTAAAACTAGTTCTATGTTTTTTAATTTGTTTTAAAACCCACATTAAATATTTTTGATTACCAGATGGATCATTTTCAACTAAGTATTGAAACCACATTGGCATTGTTTGTCCTTCTTTTCTGGATTGTGGGATTAAACGGTCTTTAAAATCTTGAAGAACAAAAGACTGAGCATCTTCTATACGACCTTCTAATAAAATTTGTTTAGATATGATTTTTCTTAAATTCATTAATTTTTTTGAACTACCATTTTTTTCTTACCACCGTCAGAAGTGTCATAAATAACAAACTGTACCTCTGGATACATTTTTTTTAATTGCTCCTCAATAAATTTTTCAACAGCCTTTACATTTTTAATATCATCATCAGAAAAACCAAGGGATATTTTTTTATATTTACCAGATACAATATGGTTTTTAAAGCCATCAATCATTTTTTTAACAAAATGTTCAATCGCAATTTGTTTTGAATGTTCTGGATTGGCTCCAGAACCAGAGACATCAACACCAAATCTTTTACCAAATTCTTCTGAAGATACTGGGTAAAATTCACCACTTTCATCGATATATAAATCAACTAATTGATTATTATTTAAACCTTTTGTTAAATTTTTTGGTAACTCTTTTTTAATACTGTTTAACATGGCTTCTTTTTGGTCGTTAGAAAGAACCGTTTCAATAAAAATTTTAACACCCTTTTTTAAAGCTTCAGGACTATGACCTCTGGCGGTATTAATCGCAAAAGGATTTCCGTAAGTTAAAGCTTCAATAAATTTTTTATAACTTGGAGCGAATTTTTTATTTCCAATAGCGGTTCTTACGTCTATTAAAAATTTTTTATCATTTCTAAAATCCCTAAAAGGTTCGGTATCAAAATTTACTATTGTTTTACCTTTATAGACAAAAGGTTTTTTACCTATATCACTTCTGTAATTCGCAAATTCTTCCGTTGACATTCCAACAACATTACCCTTATTGTCTTTAAGAAAAATTTCTGTTGGCATTCTTAAAATATTATCGTCCCAATCGAAAACATAACCTCTTAACCGTTCTTCTTTTATAAACTTTTTTATTTTTTGTAATTGATTTTCGGTTATTAAAATTTTTTTCATTTTTTAATTTATATATAAATATACACTATTCTAATGATTACAGAATTTTTCCTTTACGGGAACTTTAATTCTTCTTCTAAAAAAAAATCAGTAATCGGTCTTGCGTATTCCTGGTGGGTTGAAATATCAGCTTCTAATAAAACTCTTCTAACCGTTAAATAAAAAATATAATAGTTTTCATGCTGTTTACTAATTTCAACTAATGTTAACCTTGGACTTTTTTTAATTTTTTGGTATTCGTTAACAAGTTCGTCATTTAAAGTATTAATATAGTATTTAACATCTTTATTTGTTAATAAAAGATTTTTTTTGATAACTTCATATAAAGACCTTACGTCGTATTTATCGTTTTCCATTTTTACAATTCATCAAAAATATTATCAATAATACCCGATATTTTATCTTTTTCCTCTTTAGTAATCAAATCAAACCAGATCCCATACCAATAATCACTATCAGTCTCATTACTAAAAGTATGATGGTAACACTCACTCATAATTTGTAAGTTTTTACTATCTTTAAAAATTGTTATAATTTCATAAGATTTTCCTTTAATACTACAAACTTCACCATCATCCTCCATTACAAGGGGGGTGTGACAAAATAAAAAATCACCCACTTTAGGGGTTTTTAATGTTTCGGTGTTTTCGTTTAACTTATTTAAAATGTCATAAACATTTTGTTTAGTAACATCTATTAAATGTAAAACATCAGAATAAGTGAAAACATTTTCTGAATATATGTCACTATAATCGTCAGTATCCCAACCGTAGTTTATACGATAAGTTTTTTGGACTTTATATATTATAAAATACAGATGACCGTATTCTTGTAAAAAACTATAAGCCTCATCTAAATAATCATCAGGTACTGGACCAAATCCTTTTACACCTAAAGAAATTAAAAAGTCGTAAACTTTTTGAATATCTTCTTCAGAAGCACTTCTATCAAAAATAATAACTTTACGATGCCAATCTTCTATAGTTAAAGGTATATAATCATTATATATATTAGATTCATTTAATTTATTAAAAATATCTTCTATACTTGGTGAATTTGGAATGGTTAAAAGACTACTTTCGTCTGTTAGGGTGTAATCTGCATCTAAAAAATGTGCTATAGAATCTTCGGCACTAGCCGTGGAGTCTACTACGTCGGAAAAATAATTAATTCTATATTCACTATATTTACCACCTTCAATACGATGGAATCGAATGTATGAAATATACTCTCCTGAT
>Ga0247841_10002884_pt1 | contig 33106 bp, 53 predicted proteins | sample LaCruzMarch2015__2_FD_192410 | JGI IMG/M metagenome (GOLD analysis project Ga0247841, IMG submission 192410) | Freshwater microbial communities from meromictic Lake La Cruz, Castile-La Mancha, Spain - LaCruzMarch2015_18m | ecosystem: Environmental > Aquatic > Freshwater > Lake | place: Spain...
TGCGGTTGTGTGTATAGTCCATAGATATATTACCACCTATCTAATTTATATAGGTTGCTGCCCATAAAATCAAACGCATTCATCCCACGATTGAAATCGTGGGCTTTCTGCTGAATGCCCTGTAAAGCGTGGTGCCTGCGGTCGCGGCTAAAGCCTCTGCATCGGCAAGCAGGGCAACAAACCCCAACGGTGCCATCATCAGGCACCAGAACGCGACCACGATGGCGCCGCGCCTGTTCTCCTCGCTGCACTTGGCGCAGTGGCAATGCCCGTTCCTTGAGAGTTCCTCTACGTGTTTCATCATCTAACCACCTTCACTATCTGATCGCCATACAGCCTCAAGGCAAGATCAAGGTCGCGGCAATAAATCTGACCGTAGACGTGCCCGTTCGCAGGCACCTGGATATTGACGTGATTCAGGGTGACGTTGAACGGAATGACTGGGCTGTAGGCGTTGAAAGCGCCAGCCTCGTTGTAGCTGCCGTCCATCGTGACGAGCGGCGCCACCGCGAAGTTCGCCTCGTAGGAGCAGATGGAGGTATCAAGGAAGCGCCCAATCAGAAGCGCAGCCAGCATCGTCAGGGCAACGATGCTCGTGAGGATGATTGCCATCTCGCATACCGTCCTGACGTTCTTGACATCATCGCCTGCATGGTATTTTTCGTGTTCGCTGTTTGCCCCCACAATTTCACCTCTTGTTTTCTCCCCGCACCAGCGCGATTATCCTGCGGGCTTCGGCTTTGGTTTCCGAGACCCGCTCCTGCCATGACACATCGCAGTCGTACTTCTTCATGTGCGCAAGATGCTGCCTGTAGCTCATCTCATTGTCGCAGCGCTGCCAGTCCCAGAGGATCTCCGCGACCTTGCTTACCAATCCTTCATCGTCCATGCACAATCACCTCAGCCTTCCCCTCCCCCTTCCTCAGGCTGTGCCCCCCCGCCCCAGCCATAGCGCGGTCTGAAGCGCAAGTCCGTGGGGTTGTTGTAGGCACCTCCGCTGCTCCACCCTGTCGCGATGCGCCTGGCATCGCGCTGGTATTCCGCGTCGCCCTGCATCCTGAGCTTCTCGTCGCCATAGAGCCTGTCGACCTTGTTCTGCAAGCCCTTGTTGTGGACATCGAGCCTCGTGACCTCTGACTTGAGCTTCGCGACCGCGCTGTTCTTGTCGATGATATAGTACGTCGCGGGCTTCTTGCCCGCAAGATTGCGCCTGCTGGCTTGGAAGTATTCCCTGTCAAGCGGAACCTCCCAGTCCGTTAAGCGTCTGTCCTCGCCATAGATGAAGCGTATCATCGTGATGCCCGTGCGCTCGTCCTTGCCGGATTCCTCGTAGCCCAGCACGAGTTCGTTGAAGCCCTGCTTCTCGTTCACGACCCTATAGGGTTCGTCGTCCGGCACGTTCTTGGTCTTGACTATCTCATCCCTCTTGGTCTTGCCCCACGAGCCCAATATCCCGAAGACATCATAACCAAGCAGGCGCCCGCCTATCCAGACTATGAAGAAGAACGCCACCACTCCCGCCACGCCCAGTACAACCGTCGCAAATGTGCTCAATGCCATAATATCACCTTATTTCATCCCGCATGGATTTGCGCTTCAGGTAGACCACCACCAGCGCCCCGCCGCCCAGGATTATGATAAGCGTCCCCGCCACCATCGCGATTATGTTCTCAAGATTGGAATTATTCTGATCGCCCTGCTGGTACGCCTTGAGTGAATCGCTGCATGACTTGCTGTCGATTTCACACGACATCAGGCTTTGGTTGTTTTCCGACTTGATGCGTTGGATGCAGGCAGGCAGATCGTTCTTTGAAATCTCATCGGCGCTGCACAGCACCGAGATGGTGTCGGTGCAGACAGGCAGAATCGCGTTCTTGCAGTTGAGCCCCACGGTTGAAAGCGAGGCATTCCGGCATGCCTTGAGTTCGTCCTTAGTGGAATTGATGATGCTGCTCAAAGTCCCGAACTGCACCTTGGTGGCGTCCCGTTCGCTTTCCGCGCTCGCCTTGCCGGATTTCGCCGAGTTCAGATCGGATATGCACGAATTGTAGTTCGCCGTGCAGGAATTGTAGCTTGACATGCAGGATTCGTAGTTGCTCTGGAGGGATGAGCAGGTGCTTGTGCCGTAGCTTGAGCAATACGACGATGAGATTGCATACGTGTGGATAGCAACACCACACACGCTCATGTCCTGCGCATAGGTTTGGGGCGTTATGTATTGCGTCGTGCCCGTGAGGCTACAGGAGGATGTGGACGTGTTTGGGTAGATCACGATGTTGCAGGCTTGGTTGAAGAAGATGCCGGAACCCATGGTCATGCTGATGTTCTGGTAGCAGTAGTTCGCCGGGGCGGTGCAGTGCACGGTCTGGTTATTGATGGTCTGGGTCGCGCCGGGGGCTATCGTGGTCTCGGTGGATGGGCAGGACGTGACGTTCACGTATGCCGTTGTGGAATTCGCAAGGCACTGGACGGTGGCGTTGCAGATTGTGCGGGATGAGTTCGCCCACATGGTCGTGGCATTAGCCCCGTTGGCACAGTAGGTGTCGTTGCTCAGGCTATCGTTGCGGCAGGCGCCGGGTTCGATATAGTAGACGGCTGCGGATGCGCACCCAACCAGCAGGAGCAGCAACATGGCGAATTTCCTCATGAAGTCCCACCTTCCTGCCCCTCAATGGGCTGGTTCCTCTTCTCGCGCTCGGATTCAAGCTGCGCCTGCGCGAGCTTGCGCCTCATTTCCTCCTGGCTCACGCCGTACTTCTCCATGGTTTCGAGGAACTTCCCGAAGGGCTCGGCTTTCGGAGCCAGGATGGACTTGGCGCGCTCTATCCCCATGTTGGATGCGTCGAACGTGAATATGGGCGTGGTGGCGCGGCGAGCCCAGTCCTCAAGCATGTCGAAGCAGATGTACCTGTACTTGCCCTCATAGATCATGGGGGAGCGGAAGATGGAGTACGTCTTGTCGAAATTGTAGAGCCCGTCCTGCATGAAGCGCTTGTCCAGCGCGGACTTGAGCCCGAACTTGGAAAGCTCGAAGCGCGGGATGTCCATCCAGACCTCCACGATGCTCCTGCGCCTCACGATCGGCTTTTCCTCGATGCGGGCTCCGAAGAACAGTATCGCGATGACGCCGGACGCCACGACCGCGAAAACGAACTGCTCGCTCATCATCTTCTGGTATATCGCCTGCTTGGTGTCGAAGTTATAGAGCTTCGGAAGGTTCTTGTTGTCCGTGAAGTTCGGCACCGCGTAGAAGGCTATCGCGAGGCACACCAGGAAGACCGTTATGGCTTCCGCACGGTGCTGCCAGTGCCCAAGCTGCTCAAACACGACCCTCATCCTCCGTCAACATGCAGTATCTTCCGTCCTTCTTCATGATGTAAACGCGCTTGAAAAGATCATGGAACTTCTTTGGGATGCGGATCGTCCTGTTCTCATCCTTGCCCCTGACGTTGACGGTAGCCGCGACCTCGTAGCCCCGCTCAAGCATCTCCACGAGCCTGTCAGCCGAGCGCCTCTTCACAGGCACGGGCTCCCCCTCCACCGCCTCAGGAGCCTCGGCTGCCTCAGCCTTGATTTCATCCGCCTGGTTTTCCTCTTCAGCCATAAAGATTACCTCAGCGTGCCGTCCCCGATGATGCTGGTCTGCCGCTTGAGCATCAGGATAAGGTGGCAGTGCCCGTGCACCTCGTCTGGCGGCAGCCCCGCAGCCCTTTCCTCCTTGTTGTACGGCAGCGTCATCGGCACCCACTCGTCCTGGTTGCGAACCCTGTGCGCCGCGATGAAATGGGTATCGAGCGGGATTGCCCTGTAGCGGGCGATTTTCCTGGTTGGGAGAACGTAGGAGATCTGCTGGGGTGCGTCCTCGTTCGCCATATCGACCACTTCGGATTTCTCCGAGCGCGAGGTTTAAAAACAGAGTATGACCTTTTTCTTCGGGATTGGAACGGCGGTGTGGAACAACGTTGTTGCGGATGGGACAAATTCACGATTAATGGGAACCCCGTGGCTCAGGCGTTGAAACCGCGTATGAATGCCTTTTCCGACGTTGCGTCCGAGATGGACTTTGAAACTCACTGACGCTGGGCACGAGAGAGCCATTAATGAGCCTGACGTGAGTTCAGGCGTCCGAAGCCTGTATGAAGAATTCACGATTAATGAATCTGACGTGCGCTCAGGCGTTGAAAGCGCGTATGAATTTCACATACATTTTTAAACCTAGCTACCCGATGAGCAGCCGTATCTCTGAATTCCAGCCAAATAAAATGCTCGTCGGAGGCAACTCCGACGACATGGCAAGGGAACCTCCCGTCATAGGGACGGCGGAGATAACTAGAGGTGACATCAATGGCAGGAAAAGGCAGACCCCTGGCATCGACGGCGCAACTCCAGAAGACGCTCTACGCAATCGCGATAGTGCTGGCGCTGGGATTCGCGTATGTCGGGCTGGGAGGGCAGGTGCCCCAGTTCTTCGCGAGCACGCCCGGTGCTGGCGAGAAGGTGGCTGAGATCCAGTCACAGGGGGCGCTGTGCTCGGCGGCGGACAAGACGCCGTCGACAATGAAGTACCTGGCGCAGTATAAGGATCTTTCGACCAATACTGAGACGCCGGTGAACACGACGATCGAGGCGCACAACGGAATCGGTGCAAACGTGGAGGCAGCAATCCTCTTCTCAAGCACAACGAGCGCTTCGGGCGGATACACGTCCTTCCCGACCGTGACCTGCGGGAGCGAACTCACGTCTTACATAGGAGATGGCGGTGCAACATACTACTACTCCATTGCGAAGACGGACGCAACCCAGACCACAAAGGACTCGACGCTCGTATCAGCCAACCTCAAGAAGTCCTCGGCGATAACCGTGACCTTCCAGAACAGCACGTCTGGTAGCTGGGCATCGACAGTTGCGCAGTCTGGCGTGACATCGGGTCAGCAGGGCTTCAACAGCGTGACCATGCAGTTGCAGGCGGGTCAGTACTACTACGGCGACGGAGCCTTCGAGGTCTGCGCCCAGTACGACACGACCAACATCAGCAAGGTCAGCTTCGGGGCAAGCGCAACCGAGATCGATCAGGACAAGTCCCTGTCAGTTGGGGCGAACACCAACACGAACTGCTACGAGGTCGGCACACAGATGTTCAACTCGAACAAGGTGCAGCTTCCAGTCGTGATTGACGCGGCATCAGGCGTCACGCCCAGCAACTCGTCCATAAGGGTATATGTCAACGACGCGACGTTCCGCATCAAGAACGGCGTGCCGACCGACAGGTACTTCAACTCGGACACCAAGGCAGACCTGGGACGCGCTGCGGTCAACACGGCAGCAGCCATCGTGGTGAACTAAGTTTCACACGACAGAGTTTTTTTCTTTTTGAGGGGCGGGTCGCAACCCGCCCCACCCAATAGGGGTATAGGACATAGAGGTATATCATGCTCACAAGTTCATCTGTTTGCAGAGAGGCGCGGAGGGGATCCCAATGACGAAGCACTCAGGTCTTAGCAGGAACCAGGGCATCGCGCTCATACTGGCGCTGCTGCTCGTGGCGGGGGCGCTCGGCTCCGGGCTCTTTTCCACCCTCAGCATCAGCCAGACCACGATGGGCAAGGACGCGGACGGCAACCCCATCTGGATAATGCTCATGCAGAGCACTTCGTACAACGAGGACATCAAGATCTTCAATGCTGGAACTGAAATCGGAGATGGCTCGGTACTGAAAGAACGTGTAGCGGTTTCGCTCAAGTATTCCCCCCCAGTTGGCAAAGTTCTTTTCTCAACCTCGAATGCAGTGCCCCTTAAATGTGAGGCGCTTTTTCAGGGATCAAAAAATCTAGGCATCACCTTTTACCCATATACATCGGCTGACAATCCCAGGATAGAGCAGAACGCTTTAGTGAAGGTCACTATAGGCAGCGTGGAGGTCTATAATGAAAACGTCTCGCTCACGGGCACCACCACGACCTTCAGCGAGAACGGAATAGTGCTCTCGCCCTCGTTCCAGGCATACCAGCAGAACCCGACGCTCATTTTCAAGAACACGGCGGTCGTGACGCTTGCGGACGGCAGCGCTTATCTGCTTGACGCCAATGACCTCAAGGCGATATTGACCAAGAATTATCCGACGGCATCATTTTCAGGGAACTGGGCTGACGTGCCAGCCATGATAGGATTCAACTGGGGGAGCGGAGTGTGCCCGCCAGGAGGCGAAACCGAGAAGTACAACACGATTGCGGCGGACATCAGGAGTTATGGACAGACCGCTCCTGCGCAATCGATGGGAGGCATCTTCAAGTACAACGCAGGCAACCTAAATTTCGATGCAAGCAACGGCATCCTGACGCTTGCACAAACGGACACTTCATTTGCAGTCTCGAACGTATTCACACTTAGAATTCCGAGGCAGGTAGGGGACATCACAGTATGGACGCCGCATTTCCTCCAGCCAAGTGTCAAGAACCTTGTGATTGACGGCAAGATAGGCGCACTGGCAAAGGCAACCACCACCATCTGCAACGGAGCCGACATCGATGGATATATAGACGTATCAGCAAATGCGCTTGACGGCGGCTTTAAACTCAACCCAGCCACTACGGCTGTAAAGGTCGGGGCAACCGCATGCGTGGACACGTACTTCACGCTGAGCAAGGCTGCGGATTCCTTCAAGGGTAGGCTCAAGGTCACGGCAAGCAGCGGAGACAACGTAGCCAGCAAGACCATCGATGTCGAAACGACTGCGCGCGATGTCGCAACTCCTGAGCCTGTAGATCCATGCATCAAGTATCCAGAAACATGCAAGCAGCAGAGAAACCAGACCCTGATAGTAAGCGCCTGCACAAATCCGATACCATTCATACAGAAAGCAGTTCCGACAACTATCGGAGGCGTGAGCTTCCTCGGCTTGAACTGGGGCGGCACAACCACGACGCAATGCGCCTACGACTTGCCAAGCATGTCAATTCTGCTCTTCATCATTGGCGCCGCGATGTTCATTTATGGCGACAATAAGCAGAAACCAGACTGGAAGCAATACGGTGTCTATCTCGCAGCCATCGGCATCGCGGGCTTCGCGCTCCTGAGCTTCTTCGAGAGCACGTTCCTCTCGTGGTTCGGCGGCAACGGCATACTCATCCTGCTCGCGATAGTCGTGGCAGGGTACTTCTGGACGAAGAGCAAGCTGGCGGCATTGATTTGAGGTGATTGTGATGAAAAACTACCCAGTACACATGCACGGAAAGGTCATTAACCTCGACACCAACACTGAGTTCGCCCGCAGGGCGCTTCACTACAAATTTACTGACAGGGGCATTCCGCTCAGGAAGATCGTATTCGGCAAGATCAGGAAGGACGGCACGCGGGGCGTGAAGATCGAGACAATTGATGGAAGAATCCAGAGTTGGTCTTACCTGACCGACATAGTTTAGGGAGGGATTTTGATGGTCAAGCTCACACGCAACCAGAAATTCGGGATAGGCGCAGTCCTGCTCTTGCTTGTGCTCGTGGGCTCAGGGATCTTCTCGACCGTTGGAAACATAGGTAATCTTACGAAGTGCGTTAATGGGCAGTGTGGAATCCCGCAGGGTGAAACACTGCAATTCGGGGCGCTGGAGATGGCATCAGCCTCCAAGATGCTCACGTCCAACGCAGGCTACCTCAAATATCCCATGACGTACACGCTTCAACTCTATGATCCATCCAATACACTCGTGAAATCACAGTCATTCAATTATGTCGTCGCAAGATATGACAACGGCAACACGCTTACGTATTACGGCACGGATGGAAAAACGCCAGCATCAACCCCAGCCATGACGTACACGCTTCCCGCAACAGCCAAAACAGGCACTTGGATGGTGAAGGACAAGACCTACATTACCCCGATCCCGCTCGCGTACGGCACAGCCCCGACCTCATTTCCAAGTGCATCGGGCGGAACGCTCACGCTAGACGTAACCGACACCTCGACATATTTTTCATTCAACGTGATTGCAAAGCAGGACGCAGCAGCGCTGGGCTTTGAATGCACAATAGACGACCACGCTGCGTGCCTGAATGGAAACATACGCTCGTGCGATCTTTCAAACGGGAAATGGAAGACCACGATGTGCTCTTCCTCTGCGCCATGCAAACTTGTGAACCTGGTGCCAGTCTGCTCTGTGGGCTGCACTGAAAATGCAATCAAGTGCATAGATAGTACTCACATCCAGAGATGCACTAAGGATGCGAGCAGCGCGCTCTATTGGAGTGGCGCCATCACGCTCATATCGCAGGAAAGGATAAACGCCAATTACGTGAACAAGCAGGTGTGCAGCAATGATGCACTCACTTGGCAGCAGACCTACAGCGTAGATGTAGACACCCTCAAGGCTAACATAGACAAGTATGGGCTCACGACCACGGAAACCTGCGGAACGCTTCCACTTTCTGACGACGCAAAGAAAGTCCTGTATGAATACATCAAGGAACAGCAGTTCGCATACTCGGATTATCAGATACCCCAGACTGACGCCATGGTGACAGATTACCTCGGCAAGGCTGGGCTCACCACAAACGAGAAGATTTGTTCCACGATGTCGATGATCCTTGAAGTCAAGACCATCAATAACTGCCCTGCCTGTGTGGTAAAGTCTGATGCAACCGCGACCTTCGAGACCTGCTCGGACGGCAGCAGGCGACCGAAAGGGACGTGCCCAACGCCTTGCGTTGGCGCCGCCTGCGGTGAAAACGGAACTGGAGTAAAGTGTTGCGATGGCACCACCAGAACAACATGCCCGATAGGACTTTGCGACAATCCAGGCGGAAACAACACCACGAGCACATGCGGAAACAGCCGTTGCGATGCAAACGAGGACTGGCTTTCGTGCCCGGCGGACTGCCTGCTTCCAGAGAAGCAGTGCATGATGAACAGCACCGTGATAAAGCTTGGGGCGTGCGACGCCTCCAAGACCTACAGGTGCGCGCTGAACGCGACGGACGAAAGCACGACGGTCTTTACGTCCGATTCCACCTGCACGACGAACCCCGACAAGGTGCCTAAGAACACAGGAGGGGCTTCGTACGACATCAAGCTGGTGGTGGCGGGCATAGCGATTGTGGCGCTCGCTGGATATTATTTCCTCGTGATGCGAAAGAAGAAAGGAACCAAGAGGTAATCAAGATGGACAGGAAAACCATGATTGAAGTCGGCAGCATAGTGGCGTACGGAGCAGTGCTGCTCTACATACAGGCGGCGGTATTCTCGATGCTGGGGCTCCCGGCATCGGATCTCCTGACGCCGACCTGGCTCACGAGCAACGTGCTCAACATGGGCGACATCGGCTTGGCAATCGCGGCGCTCCTGGCTATCTGGCTTGGCTGGGCGGAAATCCCCAAGCGGCTTAAGCAACCCAGCAGGGCGACGAAATTCCTGGTCGGGGGCGTGGGCATCGTGATTCTGGCGTCTGGCGTGAAGATTTTGGCGGCAGGCAGCCTGATTTCGCTTGAGGCAGGGGTGGGTGCCATATTTGCCCTTGTGGGCTTAAACATGGCAGCGCGGCTCGTAAACCGCAAATTATTCTGAGTGGAAAAATATGGTGAAAACATGTTCGACGAACTCTTCAAGCCCAAAAGCCTCGTGGCGCAAAGGAAGCGCAGGATCAACGGCGAGACCTACTGGTACATCACGACGGTGCAGAACAGGGTGCAGGCTGCGATGGTGCGCGCGGGGCTGCGCCAGCAGGGCAGGCGCGTGCAGGTATCGAAGAAGAAAACCAAGATGCTCGGCATCGAGTACGATGTCTGGGCGATGGATAGGTGAGCTTATGGGGATGTATCGCTACACGGTCTTTGTTGAAAAATATTCTGGAAGCCACGACGATAGCAATTACTCAAGGAAAGACGAAGCCGTGAAGCGAGCGCGGCATATTTTCCGTGGCAAAGAACTCGTAGACATGCGCACGCGCATCCTCAAGGAAAACAAGCTTGCAGACAGACGCGAGCGCGAGGACTATATTGAGCGTGTGGGCGTGATGGACGAAAAAACGCAGCACATTGTTTGGGAAAATGGATTCTTCATGGACGAAAATGGATGGGCAATAAAGCCTTCGTTTGAAAAACCGCCATACAGAACTCAAAAACAACGTAAGCGACAGATAAATAAATTTTACGAACAAGGGTGATGCCAATGGGAAGCTCGTATACGCCAATGAGACCGAACGGAGCCACGCAGGCTCAGATTGCCGATGTGTATTCGCGCCTCAAGACGCACCAGGTCATCGAGGGTTCCAATCTTGAGGTGTTCTATCGGAAGTTTCCGCCAGCAGCGGATATAGACGACATCGAGATTGGTGATGACGTAAACAAATCGATAGTCAGATTCAATGACGGCAGTTTTGTTGTCTTCAGAGGAAAAGTGAAATGGGAAACGATAATAAAACCAAGAAGGTGATTGTGATGGTTGAACTATTGGCACAAGCAGGCGCAGGTATCGCGAGGCACGGCTTTGATCTGACGGACTTCGGCTCGCCAGAGAAATTCCAGATGGTCTTGAGGGAGAACGGCTTGCTCGCGAGCTACAGGCGCATAACGCACCGCAGCAGCACCGACAGGACGCTCAAATGGTACTCGTTCGAGTGGAAGAACAAGAGGGTCAAGCTCATCACGGCGAACAATCCGCTCACGGGCGATTCCGACAGACCTGGCGGCAATAAGGAACGCGGCTACGCGAGCTACATCGGCATCGAGGGCGAGCCCAGCGCGGTCGCAAGAGTGGCGGCATCCATCAAGACGCACGCCAAGTACATCAAGGATGAGAACCCGACCGACCGAGAATACGTTTGAGGTGATGATTGTGGTAACAAAACGTGAAATCATCATGGAGATTGAAGAAGAAGACGCTAGGCAAGGGCACTTTTACGAAGATGGGCACTATAGATATGACGTCAAGTTCTACTACGGAAAACTTGAAAAGTATAACAAGGCAAAACTCATAGGGATACTTGAAAATCTGAGAAAACACTGAGGAATGTCCATGTGGAAGGAAGCCATCATCATCCTGCTGCTCTGCGCCGTCGTCCTGATGGTGCATGGCAATATGCAAGTAGGACAGACGTGCGGCATGCAGCGGGTCGATAACTCGACCTGGATGCCGAGCTTCGGCTGCACGGAGAGTGCAGCGCAGAACGCAAGCGCAGTTATGAACGAAAGCGCCGTGAATGAAACGGCTTCATAGTCATCGATGAAAGGATGGCAACCAAACAAGGAGGGAGATCTGTATGGGTGAAAAGAAAATGAAAGTGGTGCCGATGCTGGTCTACGCCGGTGTCGCCGTGGCAGGGGCGCTCTCGCTGTGGGGGCTCATGACATCCGCGAACTTCGGGCTCGCGATGTCGAATGCGCCAGCGTACCTGCTCGCAATCGGCGGAGTCGCATGGGGAACACTGAAGTTTGCGAAGTTCGACCTCGTGGAGACCGTGGGCGCGTACACGTTCTGAGGAACGAGGTCGGACACCAGCAGGGTTTTGGAAATGAAGCCCTCCCTAGTTCGGGCGGATTCAAAACACAATCTGGAAGGATGGTGAAGTCGTGAAGAAATCGAGGGCGAAGGCATTGGTCGGGATGGCATGGATACTCATAGCCGTGCTGGCGCTGGGAAGCCTGGGGGTCGTGACGTATTCGGCTGCCGGGGACTCGCTCGCGCTCGATCTCTCGAAGCTCACGTATGAAAACATTGCAGGCAACGCGAAGGTACAGGTAAATTTCTACCTCATGCTGGGCACGGTTTCAATCGTGTTCTTCATGAAAGAAAAGGAAGTCATGGCGTGGTTGGAGAAGAACGCGCCATTTTAGGTTGATATTGATATGGCAAGGATGATTCCATGGGAAACGCCGGTAAAGTACATCGACCTTGACCGGGCGTTCACCTATGTCTCGATAGCCGTAATACTCTTCCTCCTGCTCTACAGCGCAAGCCTCGGAGTGGATGCGTTGCAGCAGAACAGCAGCATAGTCTGGCTTGGGCTCATGCTCATGGCTTCGTTCGTCATCATGGAAAAAAACCAGGACTACGGCGGATTCGGCAAGCCGGAAAACCTCAAGATGGGCGTGGCGCTCGGCGCCCTCGCCGCTGCGGTCATGTTCTTTTCCTCCGGGCTGAAGCTCTCGGTTCCGCTCGCGGCGGTTCTGCCAGGCAGCCAGTTGCTCACGTATTTCTACATCGCATTCGTCACGCCGTTCGTGGAGGAGAAATTCTTCAGCCAGACCATGCCGTTCGTGCTCGACAGGTCGATAAGGAACCCGTTCAACACAAAAGTCCTGGTCTCGGTGGGTTTCGGGCTCTTCCATGTCTTCGCTTACGCCGCATCGCTGCCCATGATGCTCGTCACCATGGGCTTCCGATTCGCGATCCTTTATGGGAACGAGATGCTCAGGACTTCTGCATTCGGGCTCACTACACATTGGGTGAACAACATCGTGACGGTCGCGAGGCAGTTGCTCGCTGCGTTTGGATACTGATATGAGGTGATCTTTGATGGGAAAACTTCTGGCATTGGCTGCTATTGTGGCGCTGGCATTCGCATTCGGCTGCACCGACCAGCGCGTTGTGGATGAAACGTGCTCGAAAGACAAATGCACTCTGAAGGGAATGGAGCATGTTGATGATTATAATGGCTCCACTGGCATCATCGTGATGCCAGGGCAGGCTGAACCGAGCGTGGGGCTCTCGTGCACACAGTTCAGCGCATGCCTGGCGCAAGGCAGCCTGAGCGCAAGAGAGTGCGCGAACAAGTACATCGGCTACACGATTGTGGACGATGATGACTGTGTGGTGAAACACGTGGCGTATTTCTGCCAGGCTTGAGGGGATAATATGAAAATGGTTTTGATTGGACTGTTGCTGGGCGTTGCGCTCATGATGGGCTGCGCCTACACACCTGAAAAGGTGGCTAAATCGCTAGCGGTGCCAGAACTCTTCAAAGCCGTCCATTACGACAACTCGACGCCGGTGGTGCTGGCATGCAGCAATTACAAGTACGTGACAAAGAACTACAGCACCGAAGACGGCATAACGTTCAAGATCGCCCTCTTCAGGGGATATACCGCGTGCGATTGGGGCTTGGACAAGACCTGGTATCCGCTGTACGAGAACAGAAGCGACACCCTGTGCGTCCGATACGAGTATGAAGAAGGCGCGGCAAAGTTCAACATAACGAAGTCGCCAATGTCAAACGTCAATATCCCAGGCGACCCGAACCTGGTGGTGTACAACGGAAGCGGATTTTACAACGTGAACACCACATTAATGAACCAGATGGATAGGCTGGCATTCTGCTGCAAGACGGATATTTTCGCAAAGGCGCACGCGACGATGTGCCCAGAGTGATTGAATGAAACCTATAACGACGCTTGCATTCCTGCTTTGCGCATTCGCCAGCCTATATGCCGTGATGTGCGACAATGGGGGGTATGGACAGGGGTGCAGTGGCACCCTGAACATAAACGAGAGCAGGGATTGGTTCGTAAACAATGCGGGAGGATGCACCCTCAATGTCACGGTCGACAGCGCAAGGATTTTCAACTGTATGTGGGTTTTGGGAGCGCCATCGCTCGTTCCGAACGGGCATGCAGTCTGTGGGATAGATGTGGGCTACAATGGCACCAGGCATCCAGCGGTCTGTGTGAACTACAACGGAGGCGAAGCCAACACCGACGGATATGCGGTGCATGTCTATGACAGCCAGAACACCGTCTTCAATGGAAGCAGTTGCATGTTCGAGATGGGATGCATATGCGCATCTGGCGGCGCGACTGGGGATGGTGTCAGGACGTACAACACATCGGGCAACACCTTCACGTGCTACCATAATGACAACAACAACATCGAAAGCGCCCAAAGCACGACCGTGACGGACTGCGCAAACGTGCTGGTGAATAATTCCGACGGCACGGTGGTGAGCGGCAGCAGCATGGCAGGGGTGTATGGTTCGCTCGGAGTCCAGCTAAGCAGCCTCGGCGGCACCTTCACGATACAGGATTCGCCGAGCGCTGTGCTCACGAATATCACGAGTGGCGCAATCACGATAGTAAACTCGACCCACACTACGATAACTGGCAGCAAATTCTCAACCCTGGGCGGCACCAACACCGCGATAGACATCACGGACTCGAACATCACGAGCATCACGATAACCGGGGCGTCGGTTCCTGGTGGAGGGGTCGGGGCGGGCTATTTCACTAGGGTGAATTCCACACAGATAAACCTGATCGATTCCCCGACATCCATGACAGATGTAAACCTCCAGGGGCAGCTTTACGTGCAGGACACCGACGGCGTACAGGCAAATCTCATGGAGGGCAGCATGGTGAACTCCCCGACCTTCATCAATTCGGAAGACATAGTGTTCAATCCGCACTGCTCCTCGGACAACACCCAAACCCTCAGCGTGCTTTGTGGATCCGGCACCCTGACGCTAGACAACGTCAGTTCTTCGGTGTTCGCGAACTTCATCTACTCAGCCATCGATCTCAACGGCAGCGACTCCAACACCTTCAATCCTGTGGCGTTCGGCACGCTGGTGCTCAGGAACTCAAGCACCAACACCTTCACGGGCGCGGGGGCGAACGACACCGGCTTCACGCCGCACGCCTCGAAGGTCGAGCTTTACGATTCAAACGGCAACACAATCGAGAAGATGTCGCTCGGCACGACCTGCACGAGCGGTTACAAGACCACAAGCTATATTATCGGATCAGGCTCGAACGACAACATAATGCAGGACAACTACTTCAAGGAGAACTGCGCGGACGGCGCAGAGGGGCAATATACAGTCACGATTGCGAACGGAAGCACCGGCAACCAGATAACCGGCAACATCTTCGAGATGGCGTACCAAATAGTCTCGGACAATAACCCGCTCAGTGCCGACCCAAATTACAACCAACTTGACGCGAATGCCTATGGACTCACGATAAACGGAAGCAAGAACATAAGCGGGAACGCCCTCGCGATGTCCTACCCGTACACGCTTTACTACGGCTCGGACGGCTCGGACTATCCCTACAACGCCACCACGTCGTCCGGCGATATATATAACCTGGAGGACGCGCGCCCGCTCACGAGCCTTCAGGGCGCCAATGCAACCAGCAACCTGAGCGTCGAGATAATACAGCCCACGCTAGGGCAGCAGATAAACGGCACGACCTTCACGACCATCTACAACGTCAGCGGCGGCACCAACACGCACGGATGCTACATCGCAGCCAAGCCCTCGATCTACGAGTATTATCCGTATCAGTATTACGTGAATTGCTCAAGCACCAGCTACAACATCACAGTCGTGGATCTCGGCAAGTACAACCTGGTGCTGGGCGCATACGATGACACTGGAGGATTGGTCGACACCACGACATTCGAGCTTGTCGGGAACGGCACGTCCCCGCCGTCGAACGGCACCGAAGAGCCCGGAGGGGGAGGTGGGAGCGACCCCGACACGGATGGCGGCGATGACGACGGGGCGCTGGATTGCATCCCGTACCTCACGTGCCCGTCGGACGACACCGAAATACCCGAATGCACCCCAGGAGTCGATTGCCCGTGGGACTTGGCATGCGCCGAAAACCCGGATCTGGAGGGCTGCTCTATACTAGAGAACGAAATACTCGCGGGCGCGATGCCATGGATTGCCAGCCTCGATGCTTCCGCGAAGGAATTGGTGTTGAGCGTGCTTGTTACGACCAAGAAAGCCTGGTGGCTCCTGGTGGCGGCGCTGCTCGCGATAAGCGGGAAGGACGTGATGGACAAGAGGGAGACCACTAGGAGCGTTGTGGCGTTCGCGAGCGCAATCGTGATAGCCTTGATCTTCATGGGTTGATTTGCATGAAATTGGAAACCGGGATATTCGCATTCCTGCTGATGCTTTCGCTCAGCTTCGCGGCTCCGGGCATCGTGAGCATAAGCGTGCCTGGAGCGCAAGATCCGATAGCATGCGGCACGACTGCCTTGCCAGTTATCCAGGTGAATGTGAGCGATGTTGACGGCTATGCAAACGTTTCGATTGAAGATAGCTACGTGAATGTCACGAGAGCAAGCGTGACGCACCAAGCCGCAAGCTGCATTGAGGACGTACATGGCGATGATTGGGTTGTAATGAACTGTACCGGCGCCGAGATGGACTTCTACGACGTTGCCGCAAGCGACTGGCGGCTTGTGGCGTACACGCAGGACACCAACAACGTCTCAGTATCTGGCGTTTCAGCGACCAACATGACCTACAATGAAGGCGTGCATCTTAGGTTGAACAACGATCCAATCCAATTCGGCACGGTCTATAAGGGCGCAAACGACAGCGTCAATTCAAACTCCCCGGCGCTGAACGTGCAGAACTGCGGCAACACGGTGCTCAACATGACAATCCAGGGCGCCAATATCACAGACGGCGGCTCGAACTCGATGCCTGCCGGAAGCTTCAGGGTGTCGGACAATTCGACGCCTGGGGGAGGGGAAGAGCTTGCGCTCACGGAAACCGCTCAGGGCTACAGCAAATCCGGCGGGCACTCGATAGGCGCGAGTTCCACGTGGGACTTGTGGTTCTTTGTCAACGTGCTTGCGGATCAGGTGGCTGCGGCGTACAATCAGGGAAACTGGACGTTTGTTGCCTCGAAGGCATGAGGCATTATAAGGATACATGCATGAAGACAAAAACAGTGGGAATATGGAGGGTGGTAAACTTGAAAAAGGAAATAGGGATTTTGGCGGTGCTGCTCATGTTCGGAGCGGCATTCGCCTCGGACACCGACACGTCGGGGGTCAGTGTCACGGTGCAGGAGCCCAACGTGGCGCCTGTGATGAACACCTCGACAATCACGCCAAGCCCGGCATACGCTTCGAGCACGTTGCAGCTTGCCTGCAACGCGACGGACGCGAATGCCGCAGACAACATAACCTATCACTGGAAGGCATTTTTGAATGGGGAGGAGAATGAGACTGGAAGCTCCGATGCAGCCCTTCAGGGATTGGAAGTGAACGTCGCCAACATCTCGTCAGGGCTCGCGACCGGGCAGAACTGGACGCTTGAGTGCACGCCGGACGACGGCACCGTGAACGGCACGGCTATGAACTCGACCCAACTCACGATCTCGGCAACGCCAGGAGTTGACGGGTGCGGCTCGCTTTCCTCAGCCAACAGCGTCTACACGCTCACGGCTGACGTTTCCGCCACAGACTCGACATGCTTCACGCTTGCAGCGGCGAACGTGACGCTTGATTGCGCGGGTCATTCCATTACGGGCAACAACGGAGACGCGGAGCAGTCCTACAAGGGCGTCTACATGAACGCAGCCAGCGGCACGGTGAAGAACTGTGTCATAAGCGGTTTCGTCAACGGCATCAGCACCTACGGGACGGCTGGAGCAACCATGCTGAACAACACGATAACGGTGACGCAGAGCGGGGATATGACTGATTCATACGGAATCAACATATACTCCGGCGGAACCGGGAGCGACAAGACGCTTGTCGTGAACAACACAGTCAACAACACGAACGGAATCGCGATAAGTTTCGGAGGCTGGTTTTCTGGAGAAGTGCTGGCTTACTGGAACAACATCACCGCGAGCGGCAAGTACTTCGAGTGGAGGGAGATTGGCAGCAGCGTCTTCACCCTCAACACCACCATTGACGGCAAGGGAGAGGGCAACATCTATGCCAACGTGGTGAGCGGAGCAGTGGACATAATCGGAACCGTGGTTTCCGGGCACGCTTCGGGCTACTACATAGGCAGCGCCGGGACAGGCTACCCGTACGATGCAACGACATCGGGAGCCAAGCTCACTAGCTCGCTGGTGGACAACGCGCCATTGACGCCCTTCACGAACGCGGCGCCGGTGGTTGAAAGCGTGAGCACGCCGGACGCACAGGATGTGACGCCGTGCAGCACGACTGAATTGCCCGTGATACAGGTGAACGTGAGCGACGCGGACGGCTATGCCGACGTGAGCGCTGCCAACACCTATGTCAACATCAGCAAAGGAGCCGTGACGCACCAGAGCGCGACCTGCACTGAGGATTCGCACGACACCGACTGGGTGCTGCTGAACTGCTCAGGAGCCGAGATGAGCTTCTATGACGCGGCTGGCGCATGGTCGATATTGGCGTATTCGGAGGATGCGATAGGCGCAAGCGACACCACGGCAGGCTCCGACATGACGTACAACACGGGCGTCCATATGGTGCTTGAGAACGACCCCCTGACGTTCGGGACGATCTACTCCGGCACGGAGAACAACACCAACACGAACGACCCGGCGCTTGACGTGAAGAACTGCGGCAACGCAGCGCTCAACATGACCGTGACGGGAGCGAACATCACGGACGGCGGAAGCAACTCGATACCCGTCGGGAGCTTTAGGGTGTCCGACAACGGAACACCAGGAGCCGGGACGGAGCTAGTGCTGACCGAGGAGGCGCAGGACTTCAGCAAGTCCGGCGGGCTCGCGGCGGGCGCAAGCTCGACGGAGGCGCTCTATGCCTTCCTGAACGCCCCGGTCGAACAGGCACCGGCGACGTACAACACAGGCACGTGGGCATTCATAGTGTCGAACTATGAGTGAGCAAACAGTCAAAGAGCCGGGCGGTTGTTTTCACTCCGCCCGGTTGCCACTGTTTTCAGTGGTCAGGGGGCAGTGATATGAAGGAAATGGTAATTGTGCTCGCGATTGCGCTACTAGTGGGAATGGCGTTCCCGATAGGGATAAACCAGGACTACCCCACGAGCTTCACGATGCAGCCGGGGGAAAGCGGGGTATACGGCATCAGGATAGCAAACCCCTCAGACGACTGCGTGGCTGTGAAGGTCACGGATGTGAGCCCGCATAAGGTCAGCCAGATCCTCAGTATGCAGACCACGTATTATCTGTCGCCGAAATCCGTTCAAAAGATATTCATCAGGATAACGATTCCGACTGACGCTTACCAGGCAACGTATAGCATCAAGTACAGCTTCAACGAGGTCGCGCGCACGGACGCCGACACCATGGTGGACATCACGATGGGCGCAAAATCGGGCGTGACCGTGAAAGTCGGGGGGGACGGAGTGAAAATGCAGACGCACCCCCAAGCCGAGATAGACGAGGCATTGAGTGCAGCGCCAGCGTATTGCGACGCCACCAAGAAGAAGGTTGCGGTGCCCAAGACAACCGAAACGCCTGCCGCGCAGAATGAAGCGCAGGTTGCTGCTGAGGGCGATGCAACGACGGAAAGCGCAACCGCGCAGAACGCAAGCACCATGAAGGAGATCGCAGGTGCCAATGATGGCGCCGAATCCATTGCAGAGGCAGTAAAGGCAGTGGTGACGCCAGCAAAACCAAAGCCAACCGAAACCAAGAACTCGACGGCTGGCGCGCTCATGATAGCAAAGAACCCGAACGAGTTCGATCCTGAGGAAGGCGAACTATTGGGCACGATGGGCATCGCGGTGGGCGCCCTTGCGGTGGCGGCTTTCTCAGTCGAGATGATGTACCGCAAGAAGAGGGAAAATGAGGAAAAGCTGAAGGAAAAACAGGAACCTGCGGAAGCTGCGGGCTAGAGGCACAAGCATGGCAAACCTGAAAATGCTGGCACTGATGGCAGTCCTGATGGTGCTAGCCGGGGCGGCATTCGCCTCGGACACCGACACGCTGGGCGTCACGGTCACGATTCTCGCGCCGAACGCCACAAGCAATCTCACTGTTTCATCAGCCTCAATACTCAATGAGACCAACGGCACGGCGTTCCATATCAACAGCATCCTTGTGGGCTTCGCAACATTCCAGACGAACGACAGCGGTTCTGAGATCAATGCCACATACAAGTGGTACATGAATGGCGCGCTGAATTCAAGCGGCAGCTTGATGAATGTCTCGCACAACATAAGCCTTGAGGTCAATCGGACAGCACCAGGCGTGCTCAAGGGGCAGAATTGGACACTTGAGATAGATGCCACAGATGGCATCGGCACCGACAGCCTGAATTCCTCGACGATCATGGTAAGCAACACAGCGCCCACGGTGCCGACCCAGACGCTCGCAAACGGCACCACGAGTACCGGCAGCAGCATCAACCTGACCTGGTCTGCTTCGAGCGATGCCGACGGCGACAGCCTGAACTACAGCGTGTGCTATGGAACCGTCACGCCCAATACATGCATCACGACTTCCAACCTGAGCCACAACATCCCGCTTTCGGCGAATCAGACTTACTACTGGAAAGTGAGGGCGTACGATGGAGCGGACTATGGCGCGTACTCACCCACGAGAGTGATTTACACATACGGCGCGCCCTACAGCACGACCTTCAATTTGGTGCCAGACCCGCTTGTGTATAGGGACAATATCGGCTGCTCATTCACCGTGACGCTGCCAGGGCAGACCAGCGCGCTCGTGGATTACTGGATGGAGAGGGGAGACGGCTATATTCCAGCATCAGGAAACAAGACGGTGGTGGTCACGACCGGCGTGTTGGCAGAGGATGGCGCCATGATTTCGGCTTCGGAATACGCCCCGAATGAAGCCTGGAGATGTGGGATAACGATCCATGGGATTTACAATGCGACCGAGTACACGGCGTTCCAGAGGATAGTGCAGACCGGCGGCTCAAGCGGCGGGGCATATTATAGCGCGCCAACCACAAACATCACCCTGACACAGAATCAGACGCTTGTGGCGGCAGCCGCGAAGAAGGAAAAAGTCGGGGCGTTCGGCTTCACGCTTTCGGCAGCCGACATACAGGAGCCGGTCGCGGGCAACCTTCTCATGGGGCACGTGATTCTCCTGACGCTCCTGATGCTCCTGGTGTTCTCGTTCAACTTCAAGGAAGGCTTGCTTCGCTGGGCGAAGTACGTGGTGTTCGTGGTGCTCGTGATAAGCGCACTGGTAATCCTGCCTGTCGCGGGCGCAGTGAAGGTTTAGAGGTGTTGTGCATGGCAAACGAGGAAAGGAAAATCGCGGGGCTGAGGGAGCCTATGGTTTACATGGGGCTCACGGGCTTCTTTCTGCTCTTCGCGGGCACAATGGTCTTCATAGATGTCATGACTAGCAAGATCCTTCCCGTGCGGCTGCACGAGACCACTGTGGTAATCGGAGCCGTGTGCGTCGTTGGCGCGCTCGCGACGTTCCACATGGCGACGAGGAAGGTCGAGAAGCTTGATGAGGAGGTCGAGGCGCAGGGCGAGGACGTGCCTGAAGCCATACAGGAGATAATGGCGCCGACGCCGGAGGCAGCGGGAGAGAAGGCTTGAGATGATAAATATGGATGAAGAAGAATTCATTCGGGATTCGCTTCAGTTCAATAAAAAATGGATGCGTGTGGCGCAAAGCGAAGATGAAAGGCAATCAGTTCGGCATTCAAATGCGCTTTGGAAACAACGATTGAGGGAAATACGATGGGAAAAGAAGAGGTGTTTTAATGAAAGAGCTTCATAAGAAGATTGGAAAGATGGGATTTGTTTCCCTGATACCGATCTCGACCGACGCCAGGGGCAAGTTCGGGGTGCAGGCTTCGTACGGCACCAAGGAGAGATATGTGCGTGGGAGGACGTATCCGCTCACATACGAGCACGCCAAGAGGGTTTATGATTTCGTTTCCTCAAAAACAACCCTGATGGAGTTCCTGAGGACGAACAAGATAAATGGGGATTGAGGTGATTCACATGCCACGAGTTGACACCACAGCCAATTTCGAGCGCCACAGGATCGTGGAGCCGAGCGCATGCGTGCCCAACAGCTTCAGGACGCAGGACATCGGGCGCCCTGGATTTTCAAAGCGCATCGCCTGCATCAGCAAGAAGACAAAAAAATGGATTACCCAGAGCCTCCTGATTGCGCACGCAGAGCCGCGAGAGATGAAGCGCAGGCTCAGGAAGCAAGCATCAGCACTCAGGAGCCGAAGCAAGAGGAGATAGAATGTTTGAAGTCGTAGAGTACCAAATCAACCCCTACACGGGGCGAATGAATAGGGTAATCAGAGGAAAATTTAAAGATGAAAACGGGGCTCGCGCCCGTTGGGCGCAGATGAAGGCGCTAGGGTTGAACGTCGGCGTGGAGAAAAGGTGAGCAATATGGTTGAAATGGCATCAGGAGGCTTGGCAGCGAACAAGGACGTGAAGTTCCTGGTCGGCATCATCATCGTCATGATCGCCATCAATATAGCGGTAGCGAGCCTTCAGGACTATTTCACAAAGAACTTCATCGTAGGCTACACGGTCTTCACGCTCCTGTACTCGGTCTTCGTGCTCTGGTTCATCTTCGGGCAGAGCTTCAACAACACCGAGATAAGCAAGTATATCAAGACGCTGCTCGCGTGGGTGCTGGTCTTCCTGGCGCTCGACATCATCATTTACCCGATACTCGTGACGCCGAACGGAATTCCTGAAGGATTGCCCGTCAATGCCATGATTTCGTCGGACGTGTTCATTTATTCGATACTTCCGCCCGCGCTGCCCTCGATAGCGAGATACTACATCACGTACGTGGGCGCGCCGGTGCTGTTCCTCTTCGTGGCGTACAAGCTGCTCGCGAAGGACGAGAAGAAGTTTCAGACGTTCGTGAAGCATAATATGTAGAGGGAGAACATGCACTTTACCCAACTCGTAGTCCTGATTGACTTTGCGCCGGGGCAGCACCATGTAAGGAATCCGTGGAGGAGTTCATCGAGCGAGATCCGTCATACCGACGCAGGGAGAAGAACCAGGAAGCACACACGCAGGTTCGCGACCGAGGTTGGTGCGATTGTAGATGCCAGGAATCTGAAGGCATTTGCAGCGCGGGAAGGTTATAGATTCGACGCGATGATCCTGCGGGGCTATGAGTATGTTGAATTGAAGTTGTGAGGTGTTTTTATGAGTGAACTGCCAACGATACATCTGAAAACGAGGGACATCACGTTCGACGACAGGTTGCAGCAGGTGCGTGTCCTGAAGAAGAACAAGAAGGGGCAGTTTTCGCATGGCATGAAGTCCATTGAGTTTTTGAACTATCGCGATGATGAGGGCTACAGGCTCGTGAGGAAGTACAGGCAGGATTGGGCGGACATAATAAAGATTTGAGGTGAAGGACATGGCATATAACACACCAACCAAAATTCGCATGAACCTGATCGTTGGCACTGCACCAGAGCAGTTCCTCGTGATGGTTGCGCAACATGGAGTTGGGATAAAGTACGCAAGTGTTGAAAAAACATCGAAAAATAAAGTTGGGCGAGTTGCTCAGAGGTACAGGATTACTCGTCTTTCCTACATTGGGTTTCTATCGGCATCAGAGGGGCAGTCAGTCTTTGGAAATGAATTCATCGCAGCGCACCCAGAGGAAACCAAAAACATCAAGCGGTGGTTGAAGACGTTCGACAAGCCAGATAGGATGGTCACGAGCACAGGCATGATTTACCACATCGATGGGTGATTTCAATGGACGCAAACGACATCGCAACGCTGGTCAAGGCAAAGCTCAAGACCTACCAGGGCAAGCCCGCGCTGTTCTTCAAATCGGGACGGATGGATTTCGAGGAACCGTATATTTTCCTGCGCGTGACGCCTAGCGGCAACGTCGTGGTGGGCGAGATAACCTCAGAGCAGGGCGGCACCCTGAAGTTCCAGAGGCGCGTGCTCAAGCCCGTGGATTACCAGGGCGAGCTTTATCTGAGGACTGGGCAAGGCACTGGCACGATGTACCTGACCTTGGCAAGAGCAGAGAGGATGTGAGGTGGAAGGTATGACAAACTACAAACTCGACGGAAAAATCGTGAGCGGCACCGAACTCGTAAGGATCGCAAACAGGCACTTCACGAGCGGCACACACGGGCTTGGGCGCTACGACAGACCGCACACGCAGGAAGGCGCGTTCCATTTCCTGACCAGGGAATTGATTCCGAGCAGGAGAGTTGAGAGGTTGAGGTGATTTCCATGTCAGAAATCGTTAACACAATCGCACAGCAAATCAGGCTGAACCGCTGGAAGGACAAGGGCTACGTCGCAGTCAAGGTGGACGACATGACCCTGCGGCTTGTGAAGCGTTCCAAAAACTTCGAGAAGCCGCCGCTCGCGGCGGACATCAAGTACGATGAGGCGGCTGATTATTACAGGCTCGCGTTCTACAATGGCTTCAATGTCGTCAAGCGGATGGATAATGTGGGAGAGGACATCCTGAATGGCGTCCTGGTGGATTTCTTCTACGGGAACCACGGAGCCAGGCGCGAGAGCATGCTCGAATGGCTCAACATGCGGATGCCGACCGTGTACAGGAGAAGCGGGTGATTGATATGCCGGAACACGTAATCATTTGGGCGCGCACGCTTGATGATGCGAAGCTCAAGGCAAAGATGGCTGGTGGGCTCAAGCTCGACAGCGGGCGGCTGCACGACCGAGGAAGCTTGGAGAATTCGTACAGGTTTGAAAAGGCGTGAGGTGGGAACAATGGCAACATACGAGGAACTTGAGAAGCGCGCGGTAAAGAAAGGGCTTGAGCTTGGTTGGGAAACCGGCAGGAATGGAGTGGGCGGCTACTACAAGATCTACGTGCTCGCGAGGATTAGGACTGGAAAGAACGTCGCGACCACATGGAGCCTGAAGGAGATGGAGAAGAAGATCGCAAAAATGACGAGGTGAGAATTATGGACTTCAGCAAATTCATGAGGAACCGTGCGCAGGAGGACACGGCAGTTGTATTGTGGCTCGACGACCCGGAGGGGCACATCATCTCGATTGTGAGGCTAGGGGGCGGCATCTCCGAGGTCAGGGGATGCGACGACAAGGGCTGCTACGCAGTCCAGACGAACCACCCTGAGCGTCTCTTGACCAAGGAGTTCGCGATAACCCAGATGAAGATCGCGATGGGTAGGAAGAAGAGAAGAGTATTCAAGTATTGAGGTGTGAGTTATGGCAATTCCATTCAGCAAAGGAATGTCCGTGCTGGTCTCGGAGACGCCGTTCGATATTGAAATATCCGCGCGGGAGGACAACATCATCTATGGGCGCGCCCTACAGCGCAGGGCGCGGGGGCTGCCCTACACATATCGCTTCAGGCTTGAAAAGAACCGCCTGCACTATCAATACGACGTACCGCCGAAGTACATTCGGGAGCTTATCGTGCGGCATCTGAAGTACCTCAACATCCAGGCATACGACGCCGGGCTGCACGAGAGGAAGGCAAGGCGGCAAATTGGGTTGGATTTGGGGTGAATATGGTGGATGGAGTACTCAAAATGAGCGTCGCGTACCTGGAGCGCATGCGGAGCAGCAGCGACCCGCGCGACAAGGTCTATGTCACGAAATTCCTGGTGGATCATCTCGGCGAGCGATATTCGGTCGTGTTGGTCGGCAACAGCCGGGGAATCGCAAGCAGGCTCATGAACCACGACGATGCAGACCGCCTCTATGAATACGTCACGAGCAAGAAACGGTTTTTGCTCGCGAACCGGCACGCCGCGTGGAAGGAGGTGCCGGTCGCGATGTCGCAGAAGTTCGGGGATTTGCAGAGCGCAATGTTCGACAGGTATGAAGCCAAGGACACCCGAAGGCTGGCGGTTTCAGCCGGGTTCCAGGCACGAAGAGGAGGATAAGGATGCCGGACGCACCCAGCACCATCAATATCAACAACCGGCGCTTCAGCCTCGAAAGCTACATGAAGTTCCGCAAGGAGAAGGGGCTCAGGAACGAATGGCGCTTCATAGGATACAGCCGCACGGGGCGCGTGAAATATTATGCCAGCAAGAAGTTCGACTTCTTCCTCGGAATGTGGCGGGACGACGACGGTTACTACATTTCACCGGGAAAAAACAACAAGTCTGTAGGTGCCACGATGGGCATGATGGTGACACAAAACGAAGCCCTCAAGATGCTCAAGATCGCGCAGGACTTCATGACGACGTTCGGATGGACATGGGAGCACGTCAAGGAGAATTTCGACAAGGAAAACTTCCTGGTTGAAGGGCACACGCGGAATCAAATCAACGCGGATTTGAAGATCGACGCCCCGACACCCGATGAACGCCTGAATGACCACGAGATCCGCGACCTCTACAATGAAGTCTATGCGCAGGTGAACCAGCGCTATCCCCTGAGGAAGCCGCCGCTTATCATCATGCATAGATTGACCAACACCTATGGGTTTTATAGAATAACGACTGGTAAGATATATATCGAGAGTTATTTATCGGAACAAAAAATGCGAGACGTGATGGTGCATGAACTTGTGCATGCCTATATACGCCAGCACAGGCTTGAAGACTCGAAATCACACGGTTATTATTTTCTCCAGATGTACAAAGTCCTGACCGGGCGGGATTATTTTGACGATCAGGATAAACTCATACGCGAGATGAAGGAGAGCATGAGACCGAAGCCAGTCGGCGACCTGCCAGATTATCATGGAAAGATCACAATGGTGTATACGCAGAAGTGAGGTGTTTTTGATGAACGTTGAAAAGAAGCCGCATTATCCCTTGAGGTATAAATTGATTGTTGCGCCGCTCGTGTTCGGGATGGCGGTTCTCTTAGGAGAATCATCCGGGGCGCCAATGCTCGGAACTGTTTTCGGCGTCGTTGCGGTCGTGGCGCTTCTGAACGCAATGGGGTGATTGGGATGGGAATAACGCTGGAGAAAGCCAGGTACTATCTTGCGGACGAAATAAAGGCATCCAAGGAATACGCCGCGCTCGGCTTGCGCACCATGGCGGAGGATGAGGCGAGGCATGCGAGGTTCTGGCGAAGATTCATCGCAAAAAGACGTTGATGGATGTGAGCTTATGGATCTTCTAGCCGCCGAGAGTTATTTTTTGGAAATTGTGGTGAAGAAGCTGCGCTACGGGCACAGGCTACCGCATTTCAGGGGCACTCGTTGGAAGGAACTTCCGTCGAACGTGGGCGCAAGAATTTGGTTCCCGCACGGACGGCGTTGGGAGTTCTATCTCGAAATAAACTCTGAGTATTGGAGCAGGCTCGATGAAGAACAACAGAAGGCTTTGCTGCGCCACGAAGCTATCCATGTGGGGCACGACAGGCATGATAGGATGTTCCGCCTCATCGCGCGCTCGATTGACGCGCCCTTTACAGGGGGGGATGTCTTCGGGTTGAAGTACAAGGTATATGGCACCGATGCAGCGGGATATAAGACCGTTCTGGGTGAATACGACGACTACGATTCTGCGCGTGAATATGCGAAGCTCGCGATGCAAAAGGCGAGAAAGGAGGGAAGCGCCTTCACCAGAATCGGCATTACGAACAGCAACCGCGTGTAGCACTCTGCTTATAAATTTTACTCCCTGATACGACAGCACTGCAAGCAGTGAGGTGTATATATGGTGAAGGAAGTAGTCAAGGGAGCGAACGGGCAGCCGCTCAAGGTGCCTCAGAAAGAGACGGGCTACCTCTATTTTGTGGACGGTGATGGAAGCGTCATGCGTGCCAAGATGGAGAAGGGGAAGGCGCTGTCGCCTGAGGAAATCAGGAGGCGCGCAAAGGTGAAAGCCGAGAACAAGGACAAGCGCGAGAAGCGCATCGCAGCCAACAAGGCGAAGAAGCTCGCGGCAATTGAGGAAACCGAGAAGAGGGCGGCGACCAGGGCAGCCGAAAGCAAGGCGAAGAAGCTCGCGGCAATCGAGGCGCAGGACAAGCGCGCAAAAGAGCAGGCGAAGAAACGCGAAGAGAAGAAGAAGGAGCTTGGCGCTTGAAGCAGTACCTCGCCCTTGCGACGAAAGGCATCCAATCAAACCTAGCGTGGGGTTCAGGCGGAAAGGTTACTCACGCACAAGGGGGTCGCAAACCAGCTATAACCCGGCGAAGAATTGATTGGTACTGCCTGCTGGAACCGATAAGTGCGCCTTACGAAAGTATTGCGCAGGAGGAGGTTCCTTGGGCAGACGTGCTCGCAAGCGCAGGGGCGTTTTTTGTTTTTTTTCTTTTTTCAACGACTGGAATCACTGGCACGGCACTGGGGAAAGCTTTAAGAACACTGACGGGCGCAATCTTGCACTGAAAAGGAAAAGGAGATGATGGAAATGGAAAACGAGGAAACAGGAAACAAGCAGACCACGCTCGGCGTGCTGGGCTCGACGCCCATCGGCACCAAGGAGCGCCCGAAGCTCGAAGCCAAGGACTGCAAGGTTCTGGGCGTCGAGATGAAGGAGGGTGTGAAGAACAACCGCACGTGGCAGAAGCTAGTGCTGCATGTGAAGCACCCCGACCGCGACGAGAAGCTCAGGATGAGCGATGCCAAGGTCGAGGTCGCGGAGAGCAAGCTCGAAATCAAGGCGCTCTTCATCAACCTAGATGATGAGAAGAAGATCGAGAAGGGTTCAGCCATCGCGGCGCTCCTGCAACACTACGGCGCCGAGAGCATCAACGCTTTAGTGGGCAAGACCGTCAAGACGGCGCAGGATCCCAAGGGCTACCTCTGCGTTCGGGCTTACTGAAAACCAGCCAACGTCGAAGCGTTCGTCTTTTGATTTTCTTTTTTTCCACCCGCCCAAATGGCTTAGCCCTGATGCGGCATGACCACGGACTGTTTTATGGGGCGCGGCAGCCATGAGCCCCAGGAAGCCCATAAAGCCTCGCGTGCGCGCCAAGCAGGCGCAATCCTGGGCATTCTTTTACAAAACCAAGGGGGAAGTGCCAACCAGGGGCTCAAGCGCTTAAAACCGAGCCAGGCTGGGCGCGCCCAAACTTCTTTTGCGCGGTTAATGTGTGAGAAGTAGGAACTTCATCTATAAAAATCTAAGATTTTCTCAGGCGTTAAATAATATGGAACACGTCGGAAAGTTCCATGTCGTTCCACTAGACTGAAATGCGCCACAACACACGGAACACTATAAAGTTCCACATTTTGTTATCTCGTGTATATAGGAACTGTACGGCTTTTTGGAGTGAATCTGTTCCATGTACCCGCATGCAGTCTGGGAAAGTTACAACATCACTTCAAATCTATAAACGCGGAACAGGTGGAACAACTGGAACACGAATTTTTTACCACACCAACCTTCTACTAAGGAGAATTAAGCCCAAAATGGTCGTAGTTGATGTAGGTTTTATGGAACCGCATCGTTTTGCGGCACACGGAACGTTCCAGATAGCTCCACATCATATTGATGTGCAGCATCATACACGCGCTTTGTTTCAAACCACTTATTTACTCTTTTTCCACAAATTCCAAAACAAATCCATTTATAAATTTTAGCTCCCCAAGTCAGCCAGTGTTCGGGCGCGTCTATGGTTTCTCTAACGTCTCTGTCGAAAAAGGAGCGAGGCTGTATCAACGACATTGTAAATCTTTTCAGGGAAAGCGACGATCCTGAAAAGGACGTTGAAAAGATGGTGGAGCAACTCAACAACACCAGGACGCTTGACAACCAAACCATCCTGAAAATCGTCAACACACGCCTGAAGGAGCTTGAACTCAATCCCAGCTACAACGACATCCTCCACCAGATTGCGGAAATCATCCAATTCCCAACCGAGGAGTCCTGCACATACGTCTTTCTTCTCAAGCTCGAAAAGGACGGCGAGAAAATCCAACTCTCCCTGACGGCTGAAAGCATCCTCGTGCGGATAAAATTCGACGCCGCCTATATGGCAGCGACATCGAAGGTTCCCTTGGGGGATTCCACAACCTTCCGCGTCTTCCTTGCGAAGGTGCTGTCTGGCGCCAAGGTCAAGAAGACCGAGCGCGCGCAGGATGTGGATGAGCTTGGTGAGGCGAAGGATGTTATCTACCGCTTCATCGAGGGCGCAACGCTCGTGGACAAACCAGAGGACACGCAATTTTCATCCGAAAATATCTGGCTCTCCGAAGGCAACCTATACGTCCCGTCGCAGACAATCCGCAAAATCCTTGAGCGGGAGAAGTTTTCCTTCCCCATGCGGAAGATGCGCGTAGCGTTCGACAAGGTGCTCGTGGGGTCGAGTAAGAAGGTGCGCATTGGGGGCAAGACCTCCCGTTTTTGGGTGTTCAGCATAAACAAGCTGAATCCAGAAATCCAGATGAAGATGAAGATCGTGCATGGGGATGATGAGGAAACTCCCTCTTCCCCTCCTGTCAAACCACTTCCAACACCCAATCTTTCAGAAAGCGTTGAGGTAAAGGATTCCATATTGTCGCCCGACACTGTGCCGTCTTCTGCCCCGACGCCTGAACAAGGCAGGGGAAGCCAGACCATTAGGGTCGAGTTCCTGCGCGACGTTCCGCAGTACATCGCACAAGGCGAGAAAGGAGTGATCAAGCTGGGGGCGTTCAAGGCTGGCGATGTCGCGGTCGTGCCGAGGCATGAGTTGCCGTGGCTCATGAAGAATAAATTCATCAAGGAGGTGCCGTCCACATGAGCAAGACCACAGTCGTGTTCGGCGCGGCGGGCACTGGGAAGTCGACCTACATCATCAACGAGCTACAGGCAAGGTTCAAGGATCCAGACGGGCAGAGCTTTGCCTACATCACCTTCACTAAGGCGTCGGCAGACGATTTCAAGAAGAGATTGCAGGCTAAGTTCAACCTGGAAAAGGACGAGGTCAAGGCATTATGGGTAGGCACCCAACATTCGCTTTGCCTGCGTCTTCTCGGAAGGGACAAGGAAATTGTGGGCGTCAAGGACTACAAGGAATTCTGCTCCGTCCTCAAGATAGATTTCGATGAAAAAAAACACCGCATCGACGACGAAATCCTTGGTGGGGAGATTAATGAAAGCGCCGCGATTGGCAACAAAGCCGTCCTGCTCGATCAGACTTGCAGATTGCAGATGCGCGCCGTCACGAACACCGAAATGATCCAGCATTTTGGGGGAGATTTCACCACAAAGGATATGGAGATGTTTTCGCGGGAATGGAAGAATTGGAAAGCCGCAAACAACAGGCTAGATTTCGTGGACATGCTTGAAAAGACAATCGAATCCAACCTCACACTCCCGATCAAGCGCATCTACTTCGACGAATTCCAAGATGTCGGCACGCTCCAATACAAGGTCTATGCCTTGTGGCGCGATGCTCCCGCGATAGAGCGGGTCTTGATAGCTGGGGACGACGACCAGGCGATTTTCACGTTCCTGGGGGCTTCCCCAAAATTCATGCTCGATGAAATAGGCGAGCGCATAATCCTCGGCGTCAATTACCGCAATCCACAGGGAATCTATGAGCACGCCCGCAATCTCATCTCGTTGAACAAATACCGCCAGAAGAAGGAGATAGTCTGCATCAACAAGAGCAAGGGCATAATCGAAGAGATAGACATGTCGGGTGGCAAACCTGAGGATCTGGTCAAGCACATCCACTCGAACGAACCAACATTCGTGCTGACCCGCACCAACAGGCAATACCTCTCAATCTGCGACGTGTTCGACCAGCTTCTCATCCCATACCAACGCATCAAGGCAGGCACGCCCTGGACTAAGGAGTTCCTCGCGTTCCTAGAGGCGGTCAGGAAGGTTGAGGTCGCACAGAACGAGAAGCTCGATCCGATGGAACTCCATGCATTTATTTACAATGTCCCGCAAAAAAACTACATCCTTCGTGGCAGCAAGCAGACCCTCATGAAGATGTTTGATCCTATTTCCTTCAATCAACTCAAGGCGCAGTACCTGAAGAACTTCGATCAGCCGACGCTCCAATCCTTTGCAAGCGGAAGCGAGGTCAGGCTCGCAACCATCACGGAAGCCGCGATCTCAAAACTCAAGTCGAGCCGCCAACGCGTGATTTCCGAGCGCTACAGTGTGTTGAAGTTTCCAGTGCTTCCAAAGATGGATGTCTGGATCGGCACCATCCATTCCTCAAAGGGGTTGGAAACCAACACCGTCATCCTCATAGACTCCATACCTAGAAAGGTCGCGAACGCAATACTCGACAACACCGCCGCGCTCGAAGCCGAACGCCGCGTGTACTATGTTGCCATCACGCGCCCGCGTGAGCGTATCGTGTTTGTGTTCAACCTGTTCGACAGATGCGAAAGCTTTCTAAAGAGGTAAGGATATGCAAGACGAACCATGCAAAATCTGCAAAGGGACTGGCGCGATTCTTTTCCACCTTGCCGAAACGCACGAGCAATATCTGGCGCGCACCAAGGACGACGGGGTGTTTCGTCATTGCCTGAAGTGCCGTCCCGATTGCCCGAACTTCAGGGAAATCATGAGCGTCAATGGCGTCTGGCGTCATCTTGAATGGGAAAGGCGCGAGGACGGGGCGTGCCCTTGCGGGTGCGTTGCCCCGACCCCTGATATGTCGGGCGATGGTATTATATGTATGAGTAATCCAATTAGAAGGCGCCGCGTGCAGGAAGAGGAAAGGCGCAGGAACGAAACTCCTGAGCAGAAAAAAGCCAGGCGTGAATGTGAATGTGTGGAAAGGAGGCTTCAGACCAAACAAGCAAAGGTGGCTGCGCGCGCCGAAAGGATCAGGAAAATATATGGGTAGATTCCAATGTCTGATAAGGATTCCGAATACGAAATCAAGGGGCACCTAGCCTTCCGTCACGAGGCAAGCTGCGTGGTGGACGGCAAGCGACAGCCGCAGCAGCAACAGGTCTGGAGCCGGAAGCGCGAGTTCTACTTCGGTGTCATACGCTACTTCAGAAAGTGGGGCTGCCATGTCTTCTACCCCGATCCAGGCGCGGAGCAATGGTTCAGCAGCGATTGCCTCAAGGGCATCCAGGGCAGGCTTGAGGAACTCGACGCCACGCTTCCGGGCGCCAGCAAGGGCAAGATATTGGCGAACACCGCGCAGTGCCGGGAATATCTTGACGCAACCCGCTCGCTCCTGCACGACCGCAAGGAATCCGGCGCCTCGCGGGCGCATCTGGACGACCTGCTCTTCCTTCTGGACAAGTACCTCATCACGCACGTGCCCCTGCCGCCGGAGCACATCAGTTGCTCGATGTGCGAGAAGCACGTTTGCGCTCATAGCGAGAAGGACATGGTGGAGCACCAAGAGCGCCTGATTGCCGAAGCCCGCGCGGACGAACGCCGCAAAGCCGCCACAATGGTTAGGTCGGTCGAGAGAAATGCGTTATTCGAGCTGACATCCTCCCACGAATGAATTCGTGGGGTTCCGCTTTTGGTTTGAGGTTTCTGGCTTCATAGAATTGCCTCTTTGGGCGTATCAGTGCTGCCCTTCTGCAAATCACTTTCTTTGCAGAATCG
>Ga0247841_10002885_pt1 | contig 33095 bp, 33 predicted proteins | sample LaCruzMarch2015__2_FD_192410 | JGI IMG/M metagenome (GOLD analysis project Ga0247841, IMG submission 192410) | Freshwater microbial communities from meromictic Lake La Cruz, Castile-La Mancha, Spain - LaCruzMarch2015_18m | ecosystem: Environmental > Aquatic > Freshwater > Lake | place: Spain...
CATCAACAGGATAAAATCAGGTTAAAAACATGGAATAAAAAAACCTCAAACATTTTGATGGATGTTTGAGGTTTTTAATCAAATTTGCTATTCACAAAATAGTCAACCTATTTTAGGACGTTACAATTAAATTGATTTAATAATCAAGATTAACTAGAATAACCAATATGTTTAGTAACTATTTTTAAGAACTGTTTTAAATTCTTTGGGTTGGGATTTTGCTTCTCCGTCCTTCATAAACATAGGGCTATACTTTCCCGCGGGAATGTCACTAATTGTATAGATATTGCAACTCCGACCTACCACAATTTCTTTTGTCAAGGCTGTGGCAACCATACTACCGACAATATTCACTAATATACTACCTGAGTTAACTGAAGTTTGCAATGTTATTTGACCAACTCTATTGAATAAGATTTCGTTTGTTTTCGTAGATTTTAGTAAATATTCAATTTTCACACGTATTTGAGAGGCAACTGAGGTTTTTGACCATTCGTGAATTGTTGTAAATAGCACGGCATCTACGCCAAATAGTTCGCCAACTTTAATCATAGAGCCATTAATGAACATTTCCGAATCATAAGCACTTTCCTCTTTTAGTATCTCCATTGATAAAAGTGGAGGCATCACGTAGTAACCATTTAGAGTAAAAGGAACGGAAAGAGAACTGTAAAAAAGTTCTTTGGCTTCTACTTTGGTGCTCCGGTTGATAGGAGGCATAGCAAGTATGGAAATGGGCTTCTCGCTATATAGTGTCTTGTATGCAACAGATTTGGTTGGCATTTTTGTTGCTTTACAACTTGCCAATAACGTTACTATTAAAGCAAAGTATACAATCTTTTTCATTTTTCAAGTCTTTTTAAGATTCTGTCAACAAATTGTTTAGATTCCGGATACAAAACAGTCTCTTTAGTAAGAAGTTCTATGCCTTTTGAATTTTCTCCTTTTTTAATCATTATGTAACCATAGTCAGCGCATATTCCCGGAGGTGGTACTTGTCGGGTACCACCAGATTTTTTTATCAGTTTCTCATATATTTTAATGAGATTTTCAACGCTTTTTTCATCACCCGTTTTAGTGTAAGCGTAAACTGCATCATCATAACCTTTCCAGTTATAAAGCGGCTTTGTTGTTTTGCACGATATTGCAATAATACCAAGTGCGGTCATCAATAAATACTTTGTCATTCTAATATGATTTTTTTAGTTTCCTGTAATCCTAAAAAAGCACTCTCTTCAACCAATATTTTCCCGTTGGAAACTACTTTAATTTGATGTTTTCCTGGAGTAGTAATAACCGGATGTGCTTTTCTTGTAGCTTTAACTTTATTCACCTTTTCAATTTGAAAAGTTTTTCCATCAACAATAACCGATACATTTTCATATGAATGACCACTTGTCAGCACAATAATAAAAGATGAGTTCTCTTTCCCGGTAGAATAAGTATTATACATATGCGGTCCACAGGCAGATAACCCAATAACTACAATAAATAATAAAAATATCTTTTTCATATTGATTATTTTTTTTCAGTGATATAATATTTATCAAGGTTTGCAGCATCAATAGTTCCATCAATAATTGATGCAAGAGAAACCTCATCCTGTGGAGTACTGCCCATTGTCTGGTCTATTTTGATAGTTGCTACAACCTTACCGGGTAAATCAATATTCAATCCCGTCTGGGGATTTTTTACTTTCTTTCCCTTTTCAATAATTGAGAATATGTTCCCTGCCTCGATACCCTGTGTTTTACCCCCTGATATGATATAAGTGCCATTTTCAACTGATAATATATATGCTTTCCAAGGGTTATTCATGCATTTATTAATAATATTCTCAACAAGCTTTGTAATCGCGGCAGAGATTGCCTTGTCGGATAGGGTTGCATCATAATCGGCTGTTTTACCTAAACCCATTACTCGCTTATCCTCTGCAGAAGCATCACCTTTTGCTTCTCCACTAAAAATAATTATCCCGGTAGATACATCAACAATGCGAATACTTACTGCAGCCTCAACAATTTGTTCCTTGCTATTAGAGAACATCTTCTGATTACCAACGGTTTTTCGCCCAAATTCTGTAATAGATCCTATCACGAGAAAATCTGCTCCAATATTCTGTGATAAACCACCACTTGTGTTAAGTTCATTCACAATTTTGTCATAATCTTGGCGCTCAATCAATAGAAATTTTTCCGACGCAGCCAATCTAGTTGACAGGATGTCAGAGGCCTGCTTACCCATAGGATCGTTTGCCTTATCATAAAAGACGCTTTTAGCATATTGGGTTTCATTTGAGAAACGCCCAATAGCAACTTTTCGCTTAAGCCCTTTTTCTTGCTGGGCATAACAATTTATACCTACCATTAACAGGGAAAGTATAAAAGCAGTAGTGAGTCTTTGCATAAAATGATATATAAGTGATTAAAGTTCTTTATAAATGGCAATTTAAAAATTATAATCGCATTGTTACACTTTATTATTAGCCAGATTCGCAACCTCTAATTTAAAGTTGATTATATCTCTGTAAAGATATTAAATTTCTTTAAAATATAAATAATTTTCTAAATAGAATCAGTTCGAGGATTTTTTTCCATTATAAATATCATGTTCTAAATAAATATTATTGATAAATTAAATTGCTTGTATTGAATCCACTTTATACTATTCCACCATTGCTTATTTCATTTTTATTTTGTATATTTAAAAAAATTATAAAAACTGGAAAAGAGTTGGTGCGAATAGGAGTTAAGAACTCAAGATAAATTTAGTATTTAATGGCTTTTTAAGCCGGTGAAAGCCTTGATTAATTTTTATTAGCACCGGCTATAACTTAAAAAGTAAATAGCATGAGTGAAATGATTGGTGAGTTCGGAATGGGTTGGTTACCTGACTATCCGGATTTCAGGGACTTCACAGTAGAACATGATGCTGTTAGCGGTTTGCTTTTAAGGGCAGGTGCTGCAAAACCGGTACAGGCGGGACTGCCAGTTTCAATTGATTTGCGGGAATGGTGCTCTCCGGTTGAAAATCAGGGTTCACTTGGCTCCTGTACTGCAAATGCCGGCGTGGGCCTTGTGGAGTTTTTTGAGCGTAAGGCTTTTGGTAAACATATTGATGCCTCCAGATTATTTCTATACAAGGTAACACGCGGTCTGCTGCATTGGACAGGGGACACCGGGGCATTTCTTCGTTCAACAATGGGCGCAATGGTGTTATTTGGAGTGCCGCCAGAGGAGTATTGGCCTTATGTAATTGCTGATTTTGAGAAAGAACCAACGGGTTTCTGCTATGCTTTTGCACAGAACTATCAGACAATCAGTTATTATCGTTTGGATCCGCCCGGTACTCCGGCAGCAGTTTTACTGGATCAGATTAAGACAAACCTTGCCGCCAGCCTTCCTTTAATGTTTGGATTTACAGTATATAGTTCCTTCTCACAGGATGTTACGACCGGAAAGATACCTTTCCCGACAGCCGGGGAAAAGATTGTTGGTGGTCATGCAATTGTTGCCGTTGGTTATGATGATAATATGAAAATTAATAATACTAATCCGGGAGGTGCTGAAACAACAGGTGCATTGCTAATAAGAAATTCATGGGGTACAGGTTGGGGAACCGCTGGTTATGGCTGGCTACCTTATGATTACGTTCTGAAGGGACTAGCGGCTGATTGGTGGTCTCTGCTGAAGGCCGAATGGTTTGACACGGGTGCGTTCAGGACTGAGATTGGATAATTATTGAGAAAATTTATCTTCCAGCCATTTGGCCGGATTAGTGATGATATACCTGGCAATGTGTTCATATTCCTCCGTTGTACGGATAATATGTTCCCAATAATTACGTTGCCATAATTTGCCGTCGAATCGTTTCCAACCGTATTGTTTCACACCACGAATATATTCATTTGTTGTCATTGTTTTAAACCAATCCATTACATTGGCAATTGTTGCATTAAATTTTTTATTGTGCATTCCGCAACGTATATTATTTGATATTGGATTAAATATTGGGCGCCCACGTAGGGGCGCCCCTACGTGGGCGCCCAATTCGCCGTTATCAACCAATTCGCCGTTATCCACGTTTTCAATAATGCAATGAAAATGATTTGGCATGATCACCATTTCGTGGCACCGTTTATCGGGAAATTTATTTTCCAATTCATAGTACCATCGTTCAACCATTTTCCCCGCATCATTCAATAACATTATTACATGCCCTTTTTCAATGCTATTTTCGGGAAATATACAATTTTCAGGGCATCCATTATTTTCAGGGCATCCGATATTTTCAGGGCATCCGATATTTTCAGGGCATCCGTTATTTTCAGGGCATCCATTATTTTCAGGGCATCCATTATTTTCAGGGCATCCGATATTTTCAGGGCATCCACACAGGGATGCCCCTACAGGTACGGGGGACCCGGTGTGGCCGCGTGATTTATCAAATATTTCACCAAACAAACATTCCCTGTCATGTACGCACAATGTAACAAAATACAAACCTTCCTGCGAATAATCGTATCCTTTCAGACGGATGGAACGACGGCGGTGTATTTTGGGATTGTAGGACATTGCGAAATGTTGTTACACTAATATAGCAACAATTTACGTTATTCACAATAGGTATAATTATTTAGCCCTTGATCCTTTTCAAACTTCAATTATTATTACATCACCTGGTTCGTACCGTGATGTAAGTCCTATATTAAATCGGTTCCCAAAATGTTTTAGTGCATCATAAGCCACACCTGGTGTATTATTTTCAGCCGAGAGGTGGCTGAGCAACACCCATTTTAATGTAGGTCCTGCATATTCTGATAATAAATTCACTGCCTGCAAATTAGATAAATGTCCAACGTCTGATGCGACACGTTTTTTTAAATAGTAGGGATACGATCCATCCCATAGCATTTTTTCATCATAATTGGTTTCCAAAAAGATGGCATGGCATTTCTGCAGATTTAATTCTATATCAGGACAAGGTGAACCTATATCGGTAAACACCCCCACACTGATGCCAAAAAGCTCAACCCGAAACGAGGTAGGCTCTTTGGCATCATGATTTTTCAAAATCGGATGAATAATAAAGGGGATTAACATTACCGGTTGATCAGGTTCAATAAATCTAACGGCAAAAGGTTTATGGGCGAAATAAAGTGACTGATAAGTCCCTTTGGTCATGTATACGGGGATATCCAGCTTTTTACCAAGCACACGGGCTCCGCATACATGGTCATTATGTTCGTGTGTTATGAATATCGCCCTGAGTTTCGAATGATCAAGTTCTTTCAATTTCATCCTGCCAAGGATCTGCTTGCAGTTAATACCCGCATCAATCAGAATAGCATCCTCTTTATTACCAATATAATAGCAATTACCATTACTTCCTGATGCCAATGCGCATATCTCAATCATCTGATTTAATTTATCAGGCAAAATTAAGTTTTAATATGAATATTATTCCGGCCAAAGTGAGGTTGTCATGACTGTAAAATTTAAAATTCAAAATTTGAAGAAACAACTTCCCTTTATCCTTCTTACTTATCCCTAAAATCCTGAATCTTATATTATCCAATATTAGTAAGATTTCTTCCAAGCAACAGTGTGATCAACTGTTCACGATATGCCTCGGATACCGAAAGCTTATGTTTACCGATAATGGCCATATTACCCTCAATATGGTCTATCTTCTGAAGGTTTATTATTACAGAGCGATGTATTTTCTGAAAAGAAAGTCCTCTGAGCTTTTCTTCCCAGTTTTTCAAAGTTTCGTGTGTTATAAGCTTTTTATCAGTGCAACAGACTGTAGTATAATCACCACAGGCTTCTACATACAGGAGTTCATCCAGATCAATCTGATAGATTCGCTTATCTGCTTTGACAGTGATTTTCCGTGATGATGTATTGACAGATTTGGGATTTAACCTCTCTTTGGCTTTATTTACAGATTTGTAGAAACGTTCAAACGAAAAGGGTTTTAGCAGAAAATCAACTACTTCGAGTTCGAAACCATCAACTGCATAGAGAGGATAAGCAGTAGTGATTATAGTCAGGGGTGGTTTGACAAGTGTACGCAAAAAGCTGATGCCCGACATTCCCGGAAGGTTAATGTCGAGAAAGAGAATATCAATGATATTTTTATCGAGAAAAATCTGTGCAGACAGAGGATCTTCAAAAGAGCCGCACCATTCGAGCTCAGGGCATTGAGATATGTTGCGCTGAAGTATCTCCCTTGCAGCAGGTTCATCTTCAATGACAATGCATTTTATTGACATAATTTTCAGTCTAAATCGATCTTCATCTCCGCCCCGAAAAGTCCGTTATCTTCAGTAAACGTCAGCAGATGTTTACCAGGATACAACAAATTTAACCTTTTTTCCACATTTTCAATGCCTATTCCACCCTGCTCCCGATTTAATACGTTTTCGCGGCGCGCTACCGGGTTTATCGTTCTGAAGTGAAGCTGATGGCCGGTATATTTAATGTCAATCTGTATAATTCCCTGGTTTTTCCCGATTCCATGTTTAAAACAGTTCTCAGCCATTGGAAGCAGTAGCAAGGGCGCAATGCTTGCGCCTCTAAAATCCCCTTCAATATTGAGTATTATTTCAGTAATATTTTGATTGATACGCTCTTTTTGCAGTCCGACGTATGTTTTAATAATTTCGATCTCTTTTCCAAGATCAATTTTTTCACTTGAAGTATCATACAACACATATCTCAGAAAATCAGATAATTGCAGAATCACATCTTTAGTTCGTATATCACCTTTGGATGCAAGTGCATAGATTGTGTTAAGGTTGTTGAACAGAAAGTGCGGATTTATCTGTGCCTTTAGCGCAGATAATTCATTCTGAGCCTTTTCACGATTTGCCATCAACATTAATCCATATTGCCAAAGAAGAAAAATAACGGTGGTAAATGCCAGATAGCCGGTCATCAGAAGTATCAATTCCCAAACTTTAAACCATGAGATATAGAAAAGCTGAGGAAATATCTTATCGATGCAAAGATCAAACAATGCGTAGTTTAACAAACCTGCAGTAGCAGCCAGACCCAGCGCAAAGATAATATACAATCCAAATTTGCCCTGTGATAAAAAACGTTTAATTAAAAGGTTGGTATTCAAATATACTGCGGCAATGATAGTAAGATGAAATATTAATACATATAGAAAGTTGTCAAGGAAGAAGGTTAATATGAGCAGAATAATAATACTATCTTTTTTAGGATCAATTGGAAGCAGGATAGCCGAACCAATTGCTAACAGAATCACCGCCGTGATGGTCCATTTTACCCATCTTTTCACATCTTTGAAAAACCACACCCCCGGAGCCAGAATCAACACAATAATGATATTACTGATTAACAGGACATCCCATCCGGTTAAATTGATGTCCTCCAAAATAAATTCAGAATCAATTCCACGGCTAAAGAAAGAATTGAAGATATTGAAGGAAATGATCCAGAATAATATATGCAGTGCAACAAAAAGTTGTTTTTTATATCCGATTGTTTTCATAATTCGTCAGTTTAAACGGTGTAGCTCTAATTGAGCTTTTTGATCTTCCCAGTCAATGAACCGGGGTTGACCGGCATATCGCTCAATCATTCCTGTCAGCTCCTTAGGCGAGGCGGCAAGTATAAATCTGCCGGCTTCTTTTACATACTGGTAATTTACACGAACACGTTTCTTTTCTATCATCTCTTTCATACAATAGGCACCCAACCATGAGAGCTTCAATTGATTGTTATTGAGAATACATCTTGCAAGTGTATGAACCTCAAAAAGGCTGTTTGTTGCCAGTTTGCTTTTCATCAACCCCTCTTTATTAACTGGGATAAAATCGGCATAGAGTCCTTTTTTTACATGGAACAACACTACTTTGAATTCATAATTTGCTGAATCTGACAGTCCGGGAAATTTGGCAATATAGTAATTATCTGGTTTAAAAGTAGTTGAGTCAACTCCTTTTTTGGTTTTTACAACCACTTTCGAAATATGCTGTTTGATAGTCCAGGTGGAAATTGTGTCTGAATGACCCCAGATTTCGGAATTAGGTGTAGATCCTGAATTTTTGTTTGATTGTATGGCTTTAACGGTCCATGAGCCCTCAATCTCTTTTAGGAGTTGAATATTCTTCTCAATATAGAACGGACTCAGGGAACACATCATGTAGTAATTGTCGCATCCGGTAAAAAGGAACAACAGACAGGTGATAACCAATAGTTTTTTTTGTTTCATGGTATAGCTTCTTTAATATTACGGAACGAAGATATACCTATTGAATTGCCACTTGCAAATTATTTCGACGAGATACCCTGTATTTTCGATGAAGCGGGTAATATTCTCCGTCAATGTTAAAAGAATTTGTCCCCGAATGAAATCTTTTGGATCACTTTAGCTTATCATTCTGAATTTGAGTCGGATTTTGACATTAACAGGTTTGACCGGATTACTACTTCACAACAATATTTATTATTTTATTAGGAACAATAATAATTTTCGCAATGGTTTTCCCTTCCACCCATTTACTGAGGTGTTGGTCTGCAAGCACTGCTTTTTCTATCCCGCTGATTGGTAAATCGATGGCAAGAGATAGTTTAAACCGTACCTTCCCGTTGAATGAAACAGGGTATTCGAATATTTCTTCGGTCAGATATGATTCCTCGAAAACCGGCCACGGATGGTAACTAAGTACCGGCTTATTGCCATATAGTTCCCAAAGTTCTTCAGCCAGATGCGGGGCAAAAGGCGCCAAAAGCTGAAAGAAAGTGATGGCTGTTTCGTGATTTACCTTTCCCACCTTGTAGCAATGGTTTGTAAAGACCATCATCTGCGAAATGGCGGTGTTAAATTTCATGTCCCGGATATCTTCAGTTACTTTCCGGATTGTCTGGTGAAGAATTTTCAAGGTTTCCCTGCTCTCAATCCCTTCACTGAGATTACTGAATTCTCCGAAGAAGGCAACTACCCTGCGCAGGAAGTTGTAAACCCCCTTGACCCCGTTTTCAGTCCACGGTTTTGTAGCATCGAGTGGACCGATAAACATCTCGAAAAGGCGTAGAGAATCTGCTCCATAGTTGTTTACAACATCGTCCGGGTTAACTACATTTTTCAGGGATTTCGACATTTTTGCCACAATCTGATGAAGTTCCTCTCCTGTGATTGTGCTAAAGAATTTCCCTTCCCGCTCCTCAACCTGGTCAGAAGGGACTTTTGAACCGGAAGAAGTTTCGTAAGCAAATGCAAGAATCATTCCCTGATTGAACAATTTCTGGAAAGGTTCATCTGTCGAAACTATGCCAAGATCGAAAAGCACTTTATGCCAGAACCGGCTGTAAAGCAGGTGTAAAACGGCATGTTCCGCACCCCCGACATATAAATCGACTGGCATCCAGTAGTTTTCGGCAACTTTGCCAAAAGGCTCTTCATTGTTTTCCGGATCAGTAAACCTTAGGTAATACCAGCATGAACCGGCCCATTGGGGCATTGTATTGGTCTCGCGCCGGCCTTTTCTTCCGTTATTATCGGTCACCAGAAGCCAATCCACAGCATTCGAAAGGGGTGATTCTCCGGCTTCTCCGGGTAAATATTTTTCCACTTCGGGAAGTGGCAATGGTAATTCATTATCGTTCAATACGCTGATTTCACCATCTTCCCAATGGATCACTGGGAAAGGTTCACCCCAATATCTCTGACGACTGAATAACCAATCACGCAATTTATAGTTGACGGTTGATTTACCAAGGTTGTTTGATTCGAGCCACCTGGTCACGCTCCTTATTCCTTCTTCTTTTGAAAGTCCGTTAATTTCTATACCAAGTTTTTTATTTGAAGAATTGATGTATGCACCATCTTCGGTCCAGCATGCCTCGCCAGCAAGAACTTTCTTGCGTAACCCTTCTTCTGCGTTCTTGGGATCAAGGATACAAACGATCGGGATATTAAATGTCCGGGCAAATTCGAAGTCACGGGTGTCATGTGCCGGTACTGCCATAATGGCTCCCGTTCCATATCCCATCAATACATAGTCGGCAACCCATATTTGTATTTTAACCCTGTTAATTGGATTAATTGCATACCGTCCGGTGAAGACTCCGGTTTTATTTTTTGCAAGGTCAGTCCTGTCGAGATCGCTTTTTAAAGCCGCATTCCTGACGTAGGTTTTGACAGCATCAAGTTGATTGGGTGTAGTTATTTCACTCACCAATTCGTGTTCAGGAGCTAGTACCATATAGGTTGCACCAAACAGAGTGTCAGGTCTTGTGGTATATACACGCAATTTTTTGTCAGTTTCCTGAATTTCAAAATCAATTTCTGCTCCTGTTGACCTGCCAATCCAGTTTCTCTGCATATCTTTAACCCCCGTGGGCCAGTCCAGATTATCTAAACCCTCAAGTAACCGTTCGGCATAAAGTGGTATACGAAGCATCCATTGTTTAAGGTATCTTCGTTCTACTTCCTTTGTGCCGCATTTTTCGTGTGATCCGTCATTTAATACCTCTTCGTTGGCGCAAACCGTATTGCAGTTGCGGCAAAACCAAACCTGGGCATTATCGTAATATGCGAGTCTTTTAGTTGCAACAAAATTACGGATTGCAATTTCTCCCTGATCTTTAATATTCTCAGGAATTGGAAGTTCACTAATATTTCTTCCCTTGTTCTGCTGAGGATCAAACCAGGTATTAAACAGGCGGATAAAAATCCATTGAGTCCATTTATAATAGTTGAGGTCGGTTGTATTGATTTCACGATCCCAGTCATAACTCAGGCCTAAAGATTGAATCTGCCTCCGGAATGTGTCACAATTATTCTGAGTTGTTAATGCAGGATGTGTTCCCGTCTGAATAGCATATTGTTCTGCCGGTAAACCAAAAGCGTCCCATCCCATTGGATGAAGGACATTATATCCATTTGCCCTTTTATACCGGCAAATTATATCAGTTGCTGTATAACCTTCCGGGTGACCAACATGCAACCCTGCACCTGAAGGATATGGGAACATATCGAGGCAATAGAATTTTGGCTTTGAAAGGTCTGTTACCGATTTAAATGTATTATTGGTGTCCCAGTATTGTTGCCATTTATTTTCAATCTCTTTGAAATTGTAATCCATCGGTGCTGATCGTTTTCGTTCATTTTTAATTAAGCTGCGAAATTAGTGCTTTATTTACTCCCATCCCCGGCGAAACAGAAGATTTGTACAAAAATTCTGTAATTTTGGGTATTATTATACAAGTAACTTTATGAAAAGGTTTATTTTATGTAATAATCAAAAACTTAAAGTAATTTAGGATGAATACCGGAATAGATATTTTTATGGAAGGGCTAAAGTCCCGTACTCCTGGTGAAGCAGAGTTTCATCAGGCAGTTTTGGAAGTTGTTGAATCTGTCTGGGATGTTTATGATGCGAATCCACGTTATAAGCAGGCAAAAATTCTGGAAAGAATGGTTGAGCCTGAGCGAACTATTATATTCAGGGTTCCCTGGAGCAATGACAAGGGAGAAGTAGAAATTAACCGGGGCTACCGTGTTGAATTCAATAGCGCCCTGGGGCCATACAAGGGGGGACTGAGATTTCATAGAAGTGTCACCTTAAGCATATTGAAATTTCTGGGATTTGAGCAGACTTTCAAAAACAGTCTTACTACACTTCCGATGGGTGGAGGTAAAGGGGGTTCCGATTTCAGTGCAAAAGGACGCAGCGACAATGAGATTATGAGGTTTTGCCAGTCGTTTATGACCGAGCTATATCGTCATATTGGTCCGGATACCGATGTTCCGGCAGGCGATATTGGTGTCGGAGGCCGGGAGATCGGATATCTTTTCGGTCAATATAAACGGATTAAAAATGAATTTACCGGAGTTCTTACCGGTAAGGGTCTGGGTTGGGGAGGTTCTCTGATCCGTCCTGAGGCTACCGGATTTGGTGCAGTTTATTTTGTGGAACATATGCTTAAGGTGATGGGTAAAGAGTTAAAAGGAAAAATCTTTAGCGTATCTGGTTTTGGAAATGTTGCATGGGGTGCGATTTGTAAAATTAACGAGCTGGGTGGCAAAGTTGTAACCATTTCCGGCCCGGATGGATATGTTTACGATCCTGAAGGTATCTCCGGCAGAAAGATTGATTATTTACTTGAACTGCGAGAAAGCAACAACGATGTGGTAGCACCATATGCAGAAGAGTTTGGCGTTAAATTTTTCCCCGATGCGAAACCATGGGAAACGAAGGTTGATATTGCAATGCCTTGCGCAACACAAAATGAACTTGATGAAGACGATGCCCGAATGCTTACCTGTAATGGATGTTTTTTGGTTGCTGAAGTTTCAAACATGGGGTGTACAGCAGGTGCTATAAATTATTTTGTTAATAATAATATCGCCTTTGCTCCCGGGAAAGCTGTAAATGCAGGAGGTGTTGCCGTATCAGGTCTGGAGATGTCTCAAAACAGTATGCGATACAACTGGACCAGCGAAGAGGTTGACAAGCGGCTTCACATGATTATGGAGGAGATTCATGCCACCTGTACAAAACACGGTAAAACCGGTGGATATATCAATTATGTAAAGGGAGCAAATGTGGGTGGTTTTGTGAAAGTCGCTGAAGCAATGCTTGCGCAAGGACTGGTTTAAAAAGAGGGTAATTGAAAGTGGTTTCAATTACCCTCTTTTATAGTATGGAAACGATAAAAAATATAGCATTTTTTGGTTTTTACTCATACTTTTTTATTCTGATATAACTATACTCGTAACCTATACGATAAGCTTATATCCTTTACCATGGACATTAATAATTTCAATTCCCTCTTCAGATTTTAAAAGTTTCCTGAGCTTAGTAATATAAACATCCATACTTCTGGCATTGAAGTAGTTATCATCAACCCATATAGTTCGTAACGCAAAATTCCTTTCAAGGATTTTATTTGCATTTACACATAATAATTTTAGCAGGTCTGCTTCTTTAGTTGTAAGTTTTGTATTTTCGGTGGCATCCGAAAGTGTCTGTTTGCGGGCATCGAAGATAAACCTTCCAAGTTTAAAGATTGATTGAGAGTTATCACTGTCACCACCGCTTCTGCGTAAAATAGCTTCAATTCTGAATAATAGTTCCTCCATACTGAAAGGCTTGGTCATGTAGTCGTCGGCTCCTATTTTAAAGCCTTCAATTACATCCTCTTTCATACTTTTTGCAGTCAGAAAAATGATAGGGATTTCAGAATTCAGCATCCTGATCTCCTTGGCAAGGGTGAATCCATCTTTTTTTGGCATCATTATATCGAATATACAAAGATCGTACTGATTTTTCTGGAATCCTTTGTAGGCAACTTCGCCGTCAGGATACAAGTCGGTATCATAACCTTTCGCAATAAGATACTCCCTGAGTAAAAGTCCAAGGTTTTCATCATCCTCTGTAAGAATCACTCTAATTTTCTTTTCCATAATTCTGAATATTTTTTAACGGGAAATATAATCTGAAACGCGTACCTTTCCCTAAGGTGCTGTCTACTTTGATTTTACCATTATGAACATCTATAATTCGTTTTACATACGACAAACCCAACCCAAATCCTTTAACATTATGAATATTCCCGGTAGGAACACGGTAGAACCTTTCGAAAATCTGTGACTGGTGTTCTTTTGGAATTCCAATACCATTATCTTTTACCTGAATAATAGCCCAGCCATTTTTGTTCTCGGTAGAGAGTTCAATTTGCGGGTTTGATTTGCTATATTTTACGGCATTGTCTAAAAGATTGAATATTACATTTGTTATATGAACATCATCTCCCCTGATAAAGGGATTCTCAGCCTGCAGATCGGTCTTCAATTCTCCTTTTTTGTTCGATACCCTGATTTCGAAATTAGATGCTACGGTTTCTGCCAGTTTATTCAAATCAATTTGCGTGAACTTCAATTTTAATCTCCCTTCATTGAAGACTGCCATTTGCAAAACTTTTTCGACCTGGTGGCTTAACCTTTTACTTTCATCAAATATCACGCCAGAAATATGATCAACTGTAGTTTTCGATAATGAAACAGATGAATCCCTTAACATTTGCGAAGCCAGTGAAATAGTTGAAATCGGTGTTTTCAGCTCATGGGTCATGTTGTTGATGAAATCATTTTTAATTTGAGATATTTTCTTTTGCCGTAAAATAATCTGAAGTGTCACAATGAAAATAACAATAATGATAAGTGTCAGCAATAGTGAAGGAAATACCAGAAATGAAGTTGAACTGAAGAAACTTTTGTTTTGATCGGGAAAATAAACACACAGGTAATCCGGTTTAGGGGGGTCGTCTCCGGCAAAAAGCAATTTCCGGTACACTATGGTCCTTTTTCCGGGTTTAAAATCTGCATTTCCCATTATATATTTATTTTTGCCATCAATCTGGGTAAGGACAGAGAATTTATAATCGAGTAATATATTATTGCGTTTTAGGGCGCTATCAAGAACCTGTGCTAAAATATTCGGTGGAATTCTTAAAGATAAAGGTAATTCAGCCCTGTCTTTAAGAAATATCTGCAGTCTGAGCGTTTGTGCATCCTGCGCCCTCTTACGGTTGTAACCCGACTGAAAACTTGGAGTCTGAATCTGGGAAAAAAAATTAGATTGAGAGACAACATCAGCTTTTCCGGTAGTTCCTGAAAATTTGCGGTAGACCGAAATTTCGCCCCTCTCTTCAAAGGCACCTAATGGCAAATTGGGATTGGAGTTGGGAAATATGCCCGAGGAATTAATTGGAAAATCACTTTGTTCGGCATCATTGGTGAAAAAAAAACTGAGTTCGCTTAAATTGATCATCTCAGTAACATCCTGCAATGCTTTATTTGCTTCAGAGCTGAAATTCTTTTCCTGAAGTTCCGCCGTTTGTTTAATGGTCATCATCTGCACAATAATAAGTGATGCAGCAACAACAGCCATTACGACACTTAAAGTATAGATCATACGTCTGCTCATAGAAACAAAGATAAAGCTATTAATGAAGCAGGGGCATACTCCTTAACATTATTTAACTTAGTCGCTGATACCGAGTTTCATTAAGGCTTTACAGGCTGAATTTTGTTGGGACTCTTTTTTTGAATAACCTTCACCCTTGCCCCAAATCTGTCCATCGATCTTAATAATTGATACAAATGGCGGATTATTTTGCCCGGCTTCTGAATTTTCACGCGTGTCAAACTCGACCTCCCTCTTGTTCTTTTGCCCCCATTCGATTAGCTGGCTTTTATAATTATTATCGCTTCTTTCGAGTGCATTAATATCGACATAGACCGATAAAATTTTCTTAATTACGAACTTCTTGGCTCCTTTAAAACCAACATCCAGATAAATAGCACCAACAAATGCTTCGAATACATCACCATAAATATGACTGGAATCATTTACCGAATTAGTATTTGAAGTAACAAAACGGTTAAGGCCTAATTTAAAAGTCAATTGGGTGTGAAAACTCCTGTTGACAATGCGTGAACGCAACTGAGTCAGAAAACCCTCGTCTTTTCGGGGAAAGCGATTATAGAGATAATCGGCAACGATTGTTCCAAGTATTGCATCACCCAGATATTCAAGACGCTCATTATTAATAGGTTGACCCATAAGGTCGGTTTTAGAGGCCGATTTATGGATAAATGCCAGATCGTATAGCCGTAGTTTTAGAGGACTAAATCCTGCCGTCTCTTTTATAAATGAATAAAACTCCTTTCTTGGAGAAGAAAAGAGTTTTATTCTGTACCTTAAATTTCGTAACACTAATAAGAAGGTTTTTTGAATATTACAGTTCCGTTATGACCGCCAAACCCAAAAGTGTTACTTAAAACATAGTTGAGTTCGCGCTTTTTTGCAATATTGAATGTAAAATCAATTTTTGAATCAATTTCAGGGTCTATCTCAAAATGGTTTATTGTTGGAGGGACAATACTATCCCTCATTGCAAGAATTGAGGCAATTGCTTCAACAGCTCCTGCGGCACCCAGTAAATGACCAGTCATTGATTTGGTCGCACTGATACTAACATTGTAAATATTTTCCCCGAATACAAGTCGTATCGCCTTGGGTTCGGCTATATCGCCGAGTCCGGTCGAGGTCCCATGAACATTTATATAATCAATATCAGATGATTTTATTCCTGCGTCATCCAAAGCCCTTTGCATAACCAAAGCTGCGCCCCCTCCTTCCGGATCCGGGGCTGTCATGTGATAAGCATCGGTCGACATTCCAATTCCAACAAGCTCAGCATATATTGTAGCATTGCGCTTAAGGGCGTGACTATACTCTTCGAGGATCAAAGCACCGGCACCTTCCGCCATAACAAACCCATCCCGCCCGATATCGAAAGGCCTTGAAGCAGTTTTCGGATCGTGATTTCGCGTCGATAATGCACGCATAGCGTTAAAACCTCCTACTCCTGCCTCGTTAATTGCTGATTCAGAACCACCGGCTATAAAAATATTAGCTTTCCCAAGACGTATATATGTCGCTGCATCAATCATGGCATGGGTTGCAGATGCACAGGCAGTTACGGTGGTAATAGTCGGTCCGCGGAAACCGTATTTCAAAGCGATATTTCCACTGGCCATATTTGCAATCATCTTTGGGATAAAAAATGGCGAAAATCTTGGATTATCGGGACTTGCATTATACTCAGTTACAACTTGGAAAAAAGTGTTCAGACCTCCAATCCCTGCACCCCAAATAACTCCAACTTCATCCTTATCAATCTTTGCGAGATCAAGGCCTGAATGTTTAAGTGCCTGAGCTGCAGCAATATAAGCAAATTGAGCATACATATCGTGCTTATGAACCTCTTTTTTCTCAAGGTATTCATTTGGATCGAAATTCTTTACCTCACACGCAATCTGTGTTTTGAATTTCGAGGCATCAAAGCGGGTAATGGGCCCAGCACCACTAACACCATTGCACAGGTTTTCCCAGAATTCCTCTATGTTCTTACCAAGCGGGTTTATCGTGCCCAATCCGGTTACAACAACTCGTTTTAATTCCATAGTTTGCTTTTGAGCCCTTAATTAGTTTGAATCTGGTTTATTTTGCGTTTTCAGTAATGTAATTGATAGCATCACCAACTGTTCCAATTTTTTCAGCCTGATCATCAGGAATGGCAATGTTGAACTCTTTTTCGAATTCCATAATTAATTCAACTGTGTCAAGAGAATCGGCTCCTAAGTCGTTTGTGAATGAAGCTTCTGATGTAACTTCGCTTTCATCAACACCAAGTTTATCAACAATGATCGCTTTTACTTTACCTGAAATGTCAGACATGATTTTTTAATTTTTACGTTAATACTATTGTTAAATTTACCAGCTGAATTTTTTTATCAGCGAGTGCAAAGAAACAAAGAAAGGATTTTATCTTCCAAATATTTAGACAAGAATCTATTATTTTAAGCATGAAAATTACCACTCACAATTGGTTTTCAAACATTTGAGTCGAATAGTCTAATTTTAATATTGATAAAATATTACTAATGAATAATATAGCGATATTTGCATCTGGTGCTGGCACTAATGCTATTAACATAATAAAGTACTTTAATAATCATCCCAACCTGAGGATTGATTCAGTCTGGTCAAATAACAAAGAGGCATTTGTACTTCAGAGAGCGCAAACCCTCGGTGTTCAATCACGGTATTTTACCCGTGAAGAGTTCTCAGGATCAGATAAATTGTTGCTGGAACTTAAACACCGCAATGTTAAAGTGATTGTGCTGGCAGGTTTTCTGTGGCTGATTCCTCCTGAATTTATTGATACCTTTTCAATCATTAATATACATCCTGCACTTTTACCATCTTACGGAGGGAAAGGAATGTATGGTTTACACGTACATGAATCTGTAATACGGAATAAAGAGAAAATATCCGGAATAACAATCCATCTGGTGAATAAAGAATACGATAAAGGAGAAATACTCCTGCAGATTAAATGTCCTGTATTTCCGGACGATAATCCCAATTCCCTGGCTGCAAGAATTCACGAACTTGAATATCAATATTTTCCGCGGACAATTGAGGAATATATTATTAAAACTTTATAACCATCTGAATATATGATAGCCCCGGCAGATCTGGGAAGAAAAGGTGAGGATATTGCAGTTATATACCTTAAGAAAAATGGATATAAAATCTATGCGCGCAACTGGGTTCATGACCACAAAGAGATAGACATCATCGCACAACAAGGTAATGAAATTGTAATAGTAGAGGTTAAAACCCGCGAGGGCGATTATTTTGAAGAACCATGGGAGTCGGTTTCCATGAAAAAAATAAGAAATCTTGTCGAAGCTGCTGATGCCTGGCTTAATCAGAAGGAGATCGACATGGAAATCCGCTTCGATGTAATTTCAATAATTTTTTCTGATAATGTGAATTACGAATTGACCCACTTTCCGGGAGCTTTCATACCACCGGTCAATTAAAATCCGGATTTTTGTATTTTTGGTATTAAATAAAATTAGTTTTCTTATGGATATTGAAACAATCAGGGCATATTGTCTCTCCTATAAAGGGACTACCGAGGGTTTTCCCTTCGATGATACCACTTTGGTAATAAAGGTTGGCGGTAAAATATTTGTCTTAATAAATATAGATGAAAACCCATCGGTGAATCTTAAATGCGATCCTACACGGGCTATTGAATTACGCGAAGAATACCCGGCAATCACACCAGGATACCACATGAATAAAAAACACTGGAATACTGTCGTATTGAATAGTTCTTTGCCGGATAGTTTTCTTTTTGAAATGATCGATCACTCTTACCACCTGGTATTAAAATCTTTACCAGGTAAACTGCAATTTGAAACAGAACAAAAAATTTAATAAAACAATGACATTCAATTTAAACGGTGCCGAATATATCGAACTGATCAAATTATTAAAATTGCTTCATTTTGCGCAATCAGGCGGACATGCGAAAATAATGGTCGGGGAGGGTGAAGTAAAATTAAATGGCAACGTGGAATTACGTAAGCGTGCGAAATTACGTCCAGGAGATGTTATTGAAACTTCCGCCGGGAAAATATCGGTCGGGGCATAATTCCAATACCAGTTGCCGGAAGTAAACCCATTGAATTTAATTGCCGTTTTATATCTTTAAAGTTAACTCAATGTTAATTATACAACTTTGGTGTCAATTCAAAAAAACCTGGGTTTTGTTAAAGCAACTTCCTTATAATTTTGTTGTCTTATATATAGCTATACCAAATCTCTTTCTTTTACAGGGAGAGTTGGTATTGGTCTTTCAGTGGCCGTAAAAAGCCGGAGAGTTATGATTTTGATTAAAAAGCTTTAATGAAAAATTTTATAGTATTGATAATTACAGTATTAATGGGCTTAGCATTTAATGTTGATGCCCAAAAAACAGAAATATCGGGAAAAATTACCGAAGCTGGAACAAGCACCCCGGTTCCTTATGTAACAATTGTTTTTCGGGGCACCTTCACCGGAACAACATCCGATCTGAATGGAAACTATGACCTTAGCTCAACAAAACCAACTTCTGTAATCGAGGTTTCTGCCGTAGGTTACAAAAAACAGGAATTTAAGATCAAATTAAATCAGTTGAATAAAATTGATATAGCTATGGTTGAAGATGTAATTGCACTTGGTGAGATATCTGTCAGGCCTGGTATTGACCCCGCTGTCGCGCTTTTCCGTAAAATTGTTGACCAGAAGAAGAAGAATAATCCATCTAATTTTCCGTCCTGGCAATCTAAACTTTACACAAAAACAGAAATTGATATCAAAAATGTCAAAGGTTCCCTTAGCAAAAAGAAACTATTGAAACAATTCAAATTCGTATTTAATTATCTCGATTCACTTGAAATTGAAGGGAAAACATTTCTTCCTGTATTTTTCACAGAGACCTTCTCCAACTATTATCACAACGGCACTTCAAATACAAATCACGAAGAGATCATTGCCAACAAGGCATCAGGGATGACCACAGACATGCTTACCCAGTTTACCGGGAAAATGTATGAAGGGGTGAATCCATATGATAACTACATAATGGTTTCGGATATTGGACTAATTTCTCCTCTGAACTCTCTTGGTTTGCAGTTTTACAAGTATTATCTCTTAGACAGCACCTTAGTCAATAATCGTAAGATCTATGAAATTTCCTTTAAACCACGTCTGCCCCAGGATCCAACTTTCAGGGGCAAATTCTGGATCGAAGACGAAAGCTTTGCATTGACCAAACTTGATATACAACTTTCAGAAAAGGCAAATATCAACTTTCTGAATAATCTCCGGTATTCGATCGAATATCGAAAAACCGAAGAACGATGGGTGCCCCGGAATGAATTGCTGATTGCCGATCTGGATATCCAGAAGGATAAAGACTCGGAAAAAATTGGACTAATGGGCCGAAAGACAAATGTTTATGAAAATTTCAGATTTGGAGAAGTCCCTGCTGTTGAAGCCTCAAAACAAAAAAATGAAATAATTGTAAGTAAGGATGTTATGAAGAAGGATGAACTTTTCTGGGATAAATCTCGTCCCATCGAACTACAGAAAAGGGAAGCCGGAATATATGCAATGGTCGATTCTATAAAGAATGTCCCTCTTTATAAGACCGCTGTTGAATATTTGTACATGTTCTATTATGGTTATCGCGATTTAGGAAAAATTGAATTAGGTCCTTATTATTATCTATATAGTTCCAACAGAATTGAAGGTAGCAGAGTCAGATTGGGAGGGCGGACAACCTATAAGTTCAATCCAAATATCAGGCTAAATGGTTATGGAGCATACGGATTTAAGGATCAGGATTTTAAGTTCGGGGGTGGACTGGAATACTATTTTTCAAAGAAACCCCAGACAATGATATCTTTACAGGGCCAGCATGATTATGAACTTCTGGGCAGAAGCTCCAATGCTTTCATGGAGGATAATATCCTGACATCGGTGCTTAGCAAGAATCCGTTTATAAAACTGAATATGATCGATCGGGTAACAGCAACATTTTATAAAGAGTGGATTCGTGGTTGGTCGAACCAGCTTTCAGTTACTTCAACCAATATTAAATCCGGACTATTTGTCCCCTTTATTGATTATCAGGATAATATTGTTCCATCAGTAAAGACAGGTGAGATAAAGCTTAATTCAAGATATGCACCTAAGGAATCCGTTATCCAGGATGGATTCGAAAGGAACACTTTTGGCAATTTTGATCCGGTAGTGAACTTTGGGATAACGTACGGATTAAAAGGTTTTTTAGGCGGCAGCTATGATTACCTGAAAGTTGATATGAACTTTTCGAACAAGATAGCGCTGAATCCAATTGGGTACATGACATATTACCTTCAGGCCGGAAAGATCTGGGGTAATATTCCTTTTCCGTTATTGAAAATTCATGAAGGAAATGAAACATATGCTTTTGATATTTATGCATTCAATCTTATGAATTATCAGGAATTTGTGAGCGATACGTACCTTAGTCTCTTCCTTGAACACCATTTCCAGGGATTTTTTCTGAATAAAGTGCCGCTGTTCAAACGGCTCAGATGGAGAGAAGTTGTTGGAGTACGCTCTTTAATAGGAAGTTATGATGCAACTCAACATACAGGTTTAGTTCTGCCAACAGGAATGAATGGATTGGGGAGCAGTCCCTATACTGAATTCTCTGCCGGAATTGAGAATATCCTGAAAATAATAAGGGTGGATGCTGTATGGCGATACAATTATAACGATACCAGGAAAGTAAAACTTGGCATATTGTTTTCTTTGCAAATAACCCTTTAAAAAGCAAAAACTTCTGGAAGTTATAATTTGTTCTGATGATTTTAAAATGCAATGACGAAATCATAAATAATGCATTTGCAATGAAAAATATCATTGTTTATATTATCGCCTTATTTTCGGTAATTCCGGCTTATACCCAAAACGAAATCAGGGGCTCGGTAACCAACAACCAGGGCGAATCATTACCAGGGGCAAATATCTTTGTCCCGGAGCAAAATAAAGGTACTGTTGCTGATCAGAATGGCCGGTATATTCTGCAAAATATGCCAAAGGGTAAAATTAAAGTCCAGTATTCGTATGTCGGTTATAATAACCAGCTTGTGACAGTTATGATGGATAATTCAGTTAAGGAGATCAATATCTCCCTGCAATATGAACCGATCGAAACACAGGCAGTAGTTGTAGTTGGTGGTTACAATTCAACCCAGCACCAGAATGCCGTTAAAATAGATGTAATTAAATCGGAGATAATAAGCAACGCAGGTACATCCAATTTTGTTGAAACACTTACAAAAGTTCCTGGTATTGATATGATTTCAAAGGGGAGCGGTGTTTCAAAACCTGTGATCAGAGGTCTGGCTATGAATGATATCCTTGTTCTAAACAACGGGGTTCGTTATGAGAATTATCAATATTCTGATCACCATCCATTGGGAATTGATGAGTTTGGAATCGAGAGCGTAGAAATTATTAAAGGGCCTGCTTCACTGCTTTATGGTTCTGACGCAATCGGAGGGGTAGTAGATTTTGTCAAGGAGAAACCAGCACCTGTTGGCCAGATAGTTGGTGATTACAATTTGAAACTCTATTCAAATTCGTTAGGGGCCACTACAAATTTGGGGGTAAAAGGTACTTCGCAAAGATTCTTCTGGGGAATCAGGGGAGGCGGAAAAACAAATGCGGACTATTTGCAGGGTGGTGGCAATTTTGTTCCGAATTCGAGATTCAATGAATGGTCTTTTAAGGGGAATGCTGGCTTCACAGGAAAAAGCGGGACTTTTAAGTTATTTTACGATGTCAATGAACAAAAGCTGGGACTTGTTGAACCTGATGTCATTGCGCTGATTGCAGAGCGGGGCAGAAAGAATAATATCTGGTATCAAACATTTAATAATAAACTACTATCATCCCAGAACAAGCTTTACCTTGGGAAATATAAGGCCGAGATAAACGCTGCATTACAAAGTACAAACCTTTTACATTATGACCAGGGCACTACACCTTTCATCGGCATGCGATTAACAACACTTACTTACGAAGCTAAGCTCCATTTGCCGTCATCGAAGAATGCGGAGTACATTGCAGGTTTTCAAGGACTTAATCAGCAGAACGATAATCCTGGCAATCGTGAAACAAAACTTCTTCCAAATGCCTCCATCAGTAGTTATTCGGGATTTACCCTGATTCAATACACATTTTTTGAAAAACTCAGATTGCAGGCAGGAGCCCGTTACGATTACCGGTCTTTATCTACTAAGCAGTTAGGTTTATCGACAGATTCCAATTTTCGGCCTGCGTTGGATAAGAATTACAATAGTGTGAGCGGATCTTTCGGCACCACTTATAATTTGTCCGAAAAATTGCTTTTTCGAGCCAATCTTGCAGTAGCTTTCAGGTCACCTAATCTTGCTGAACTCACTTCCAACGGGCCCCATGAAAATCGTTATGAGGTTGGAAATCCCGGCCTGATGTCGGAGCATGCTTTCGAAAGTGACGTGAGCGTTCATTATCATGCCGAAAATGTTTCGTTTGATGTGGCCGGTTTTCATAATAAAATTAGCGGGTATATTTTTATTTCCCCTTCCGGAGAAATAAATTCAGGCGGATATCCCATCTATGAATTCAGGCAGTCGGATGCAAGGCTATTTGGTGGTGAGGCGATGATACATATACATCCGAAACCAGTGGAATGGCTCCATTCTGAGATTCTGTTATCCGGTGTTACAGGCAAAAAGGAGGATGGGGATTATTTGCCACTTATCCCTGCAAATAAATTGAGGTTTGAGATTGGAATTGAAGACAGGAAATTTATGTTTTTTCGACAGGGATATTTTAAAATATATGTTACCAAAGCATTCGAACAAAACAAGATTGCCCCTGAAGAGATTGTTTCAGCCGACTATACCCTTGTCGACCTTGGCGTGGGAGCAAACACAAAAGCCGGAAATCAACTGATTGTGATTGGCTTATCGGCCAACAATATTTTTGACAGGAAATATATCGATCATCTTTCATCTTTAAAAGAGGTTGGATACTTTAATCCCGGAAGAAACATCGCTTTAAATCTCAAAATCCCTTTTGGGATCAAATAAAGTTGTGAAACAAAACCTGTCAGGCAGAATCCACACTTAAATTTTGGTATTCATGTTGGGAGCTACAACATTTTTAAATCATCAAATCTTCTTATCTGTACATTAATTCTATAACCTTCTTTGTTCAAAAAACCGCCTCATTATTTCCACGCACCTGGTTTGGAGAATTCCACCAAGTATTTCTGTCTTTGGATGGAGTACATCAGGAGAAAATTTCAGGAATCCTCGTTTCAGGTCACTCGCACCATAAACTATACGATCAATCTGAGACCATCCCAAAGCTCCGGCACACATTGTGCAAGGCTCCAGTGTTATATAAATAGTACAACCAGTCAGATACTTCCCTCCCAAATGATTTGAGGCAGCTGTAATAGCTTGCATCTCAGCATGTGCCGTAACATCATTAAGCATTTCGGTTAGGTTGTGTGCCCTTGAAATAATTTTATTGCGGCATACCACCACGGCTCCTACCGGAATCTCACCCTCTGCAAAAGACTGTTCCGCTTCTGCCAGGGCGCGATTCATGAAATATTCATCATCAAAAGGTTCTATCATAACCGGATTTTTCTTTCTCAAAAGTAGAGGTTATTAAGGAGATTCTGTTGTAATTAACACAAACTATATTAGTCTTTCTTATATTGCCATAGTTTTGTAATTTTACCTCTTTAATCAATTAAAGTAACTAAATGTACAGAAATTACACTTGCGGTGAACTCAGGATGGAACATATCGGACTCGAACCTCTGTTATCAGGATGGGTTCAGACAGTACGAAATCTCGGAGCAATGACCTTCATCGATATTCGTGACCGATATGGCATCACACAATTGGTCGCCGATGAAAATACCCCTTTACAACTTAAGGAAATGTTTGATAAACTGGGACGCGAAGATGTAATCCAGGTCAAAGGAAGTGTCAGGGAACGTTCCGGTAAAAATGCAAGGATATCAACGGGCGATATTGAGTTGCATATTAAGGAACTGAAGGTGCTTAACAAGGCGGCAGTCCCTCCGTTCACCATACAGGACGACACGGATGGTGGCGATGAGTTAAGGATGAAATTCCGCTACCTCGATCTCAGGCGTGAAACTGTCAGAAAAAACCTCGAGCTCAGAGCCCGGATGGCACATATAATACGTAATTATTTGAATGATCTTCAATTTATTGAGACTGAAACCCCGGTTCTGATGAAATCGACACCAGAGGGAGCCCGCGACTTTGTTGTTCCATCAAGGATGAACCCTAATCAGTTTTATGCTCTGCCACAATCGCCGCAGATTTTCAAACAACTTTTAATGGTCGCCGGATTCGATCGCTATTATCAGATTGTGAAGTGTTTCCGCGATGAGGATCTTCGTGCCGACCGCCAGCCTGAATTTACACAAATTGATTGTGAATTGTCTTTTGTAGATCAGGAAGATGTTCTTAATCTATTCGAAGGTCTTATGCGTCATCTTTTCAGGGAGATTTTAGGCATCGATCCGGGAGAATTTCCAAGGATGACATTTGAATATGCCATGGAAAATTACGGTTGCGACAAACCAGACATCCGTTTTGGAATGAAATTTCAAAATTTAACGTGTATAGTCAAAGGTAAGGATTTCAAGGTTTTTGATGATGCAGAATGTATAGTTGGAATCTGTGCTCCGGGTTGTGGAGAATACACTCGCAAACAGATGGATTCACTCACGGAATTTGTACGACGTCCGCAGGTTGGTGCCAAAGGTCTGGTGTATGCCAGGGTGAATGATGACGGTAGTGTAAGATCTTCGGCTGACAAGTTTTATTCACAGGATGATCTTGTTGCCTGGCGCGATATTTTTGAAGCGAAGCCCGGGGATTTAATCCTGATACTTTCGGGTGAAAAAAACCGATCGCTATCGGCTATGTCGGTTCTTCGACTTGAAATGGGCCGTCGGTGCGGTCTGATGGACAAGAAAAATTTCAGACCTCTGTGGGTAATTGATTTCCCCCTTTTAGAGTGGGACGACCAATCTGCCCGTTTCTATGCGATGCACCATCCTTTTACCTCTCCTATACCGGAAGATATTGCGTATTTGGACAGCGATCCCGGTAAAGTAAGGGCAAATGCATACGATTTGGTAATTAGCGGTGTAGAGATTGGAGGTGGTTCTGTAAGAATTTTCGACAGCGAACTTCAGGCGAAGATGTTCAAAACACTTGGATTCACAAAGGCGGAGGCCGAAAATCAGTTTGGGTTTTTAATGGAGGCTTTTAAATACGGAGCGCCTCCCCATGCAGGAATTGCTTTTGGCTTCGACCGTCTGGTTTCAATGTTTGCCGGTCTCGATTCAATCCGTGATGTTATTGCATTCCCAAAAAACAATTCCGGCAGGGACGTCATGAACGATTGCCCTACGGAGATTGCAAAATCGCAGCTGGATGAACTCTTCCTTTCATTGATCACCCCAAAAAACAAAGGCTGAACTGAAGTTGGCAAATTTGGCAAATATTTATTACAGAAAACCCTTCAAGCGGCTAAGGCCCTTGAAGGGTTTTCTGTTGAGATATATGTTCAAATGAATACAAAGAATGAACCAATAATGAAAATCATTGTTTACTAAGAAATTACAGTAATAAATTTTAAATGTTAAAAAAATATCTTATAAATAAGTTATGGTACAGAAAAAGTTAATCGTAGTATTTGGGGCAACTGGTGCCCAGGGTGGCGGAGTTGTCCGTGCAATTCTTGGTGACAGCAACAGTGAATTTGCTGTACGCGCAGTGACCCGGAATCCGGATTCTGACAAAGCGAAGGTACTTGCCGGACTGGGAGCTGAAGTTGTTTTTGGTGATGTGGATGATATTCAAAGTATCAAAAAAGTGTTGGAAGGGGCTTACGGAGCCTATTTCGTCACATTTTTCTGGGATCATTTCTCACCGGAAAAGGAGATGGCGCACGCCAGAAATATGGCGTATGCTGCCAAAGAGGCTGGTTTGAAGCATGTGATCTGGTCTACCCTTGAAGATGTCAGAAAATTTGTTCCCCTTAGTGATGATAGTATGCCTACGCTGCACGGAAAATATAAAGTACCCCATTTCGATGCCAAAGGTGAATCAGATCAGTACTTTATTGAGGCAGGCGTACCCGTAACTTTTTTGTTAACATCCTTTTACTGGGATAACATGATCTATTTTGGAATGGGACCCAAAAGGGATGCCGAAGGCAAACTCTCCATTACATTCCCGATGGGGAATAAAAAAATGGCAGGTATCGCTGCCAAAGATATCGGCAAATGTGCATATGGAATATTTAAAAAAGGGGAGGAGCTAACCGGGAAAAGAGTAGGTATTGCCGGTGATCATATTTCATGTGATGGTATGGCCAAAGTATTGACAAAAGCATTGGGGGAACAGGTAACCTATAACGAAGTTACACCGGAACAATATCGTGGTTTTGGTTTCCCGGGAGCTGATGATTTGGGAAATATGTTCCAGTTTTACCGCGATTTTGAGAAATCCTTTAATGGTATCCGTGATCTGAAGTTTTCGAAAGAGCTCAATCCTGAATTGCAATCATTTGAAATGTGGATTGCTGAAAATGTAAAACGTTTACCGGTTGATTGATCATTGATTCTGTTTGTTACCTCAAAGCAACTTTTACAACATACCCCTTTCCAGCTACCCGGAGAGGGGTTTAATTTGTTCAATATACTTATGAAGGTTTGCCCAAAAATAAGTTTAAGAAGGGCATTGACTAAATTTATGTTTAGTTCTCTATTTCACCACTAATATTTTGCACAAGATAACTTTTTACCTCTGCAACCGACAGGTTCTGCCCCAAGAGAAACATTAGCTTGGTAACAGCAGCTTCCACAGTCATATCCTGACCACTCACTACCCCGGCTTCCTGTAGTTCCCTGCTGGTTTCGTAGTAACCCATTTTAACTTTTCCTCCCGGACACTGGCTGACATTAATAAATACTATTCCGGCCAGGGTACTTTTAGAGATAGCCTCAAAAATCCAGGGGAAAGTTGGCATATTACCGGATCCATATGATTCGAGCACAACCCCTTTAAGTCCTGGGAGGGCAAGTACTGCCTCGAAATATTTGGGGTTAAGACCCGGAAAAATTTTAAGTACAATAACATTATCATCTACCGATGTATTTATTTTCAGAATTCCTTTGGAAAGCGGATAATTAATTTTTTCGAAATTATATTTAATATCAACTCCTGCCGTGGCCAGAGGTAGGTAGTGATGTGAGGCAAAAGCGCTGAACTGCTGCGAATCTTGTTTAGTAGTCCTGTTTCCCCTGAAAAGCTGCGAACTGAAATAGATACACACTTCGGGGACTATGGCTTTACCATTTTCTTTGGCGGCAGCTATCTGTACTGCTGTGATTAGATTCTCTTTCCCGTCTGTTCGTAATATGCCGATAGGAAGTTGTGCCCCGGTCAAAATTACTGGTTTATCAAGGTTCTCAAGCATATAGCTTAATGCTGAGGCGGTATATGCCATCGTATCAGTTCCATGCAGAATCACAAATCCATCATACTTCAAATAGTGGTCCTTAATTGTGATAGCGAGTTGTACCCAGACTGCCGGAGTCATATTGGCCGAATCGATGGGAGGGTTGAATGTTACAGATTCAATATTGAACCCGAGTTTGTAAAGTTCAGGAATCTCCTCCTGAATCAGTTCAAATTTCATCGGTGAAAGGGTCCTGGTCTTCGGATCTTCGCGCATTCCGATTGTACCTCCTGTGTAAATGACCAGTATTGATTGATTGTCTGATGCCATTTTGTTTTCAAATTATTTGATCCCGCAATCTGAAATAAAAGTATAAATCAAGTTCAATTAAATGTTTAAAATCCAAATAATTGTTGTGCATTTTGCGTGGTTATCCGTGCAACCTCTTCGATAGTTGTCTGATGCAGGGATGCAATTTTAGCTGCAATAGCTGTAATAAAGGCGCATTCGTTGCGGTGTCCGCGATTTGGAACCGGAGCCAGCCATGGTGAGTCTGTTTCCAGAAGAATATGCCTAAGACTAATCTGTTGTACTGTAGTGTCAAGACCCGAATTTTTATATGTCACAATCCCTCCGATACCAATCTTAAATCCGAGATCGATCACCTGTTCCGCCTGTTCGACGGTTCCGGTGAAACTGTGAAAAACCCCTGATAACGTATCCTCTTTCTCCTGAATAATTACTTCAATGACCTCCTGAAAAGAATCCCTCACATGGATTACTACCGGAATTCTTCTCTTTTTGGCCCAGCCAATCTGAATTCTGAAAGCTTCAATCTGTTCATTTATAAATGCCTTGTCCCAATAAAGATCTATCCCGATCTCTCCGATCCCTGAAAAATTGAGTTTATCAAGCCAGTATTCCATAATCTCCAGCTCTCTGTGAAAATCATCTTTCACTGATGTGGGATGTAAACCTATTAATGGAATAAATAGCTTTGGATCTGAGTCGGCAAGATCCAGCATTGACTTTATCGTTGAGCTGTCAATATTGGGTAATATAAACCTGTTTACATGAGCATTTAACGCCCTTGCTATAACTTCGTTTCTGTCGGAACTGAACTCTTCGGAATAGATATGCGAATGGGTATCAACAAACATTTGAGAAAATTTCCAACAAAGATATGCCGGTAATCAAAAGTATTCGTTAAAATAATGTTATATCTGTATTATGATTAATCGAGTTTTAATACTGCAAGGAAAGCCTTTTGAGGAACCTCCACGTTTCCGATCTGCTTCATCCGCTTCTTACCCTTCTTTTGTTTATCGAGTAGTTTGCGTTTCCTTGTAATATCTCCTCCGTAACATTTGGCGGTTACATCTTTACGGACTGCTTTTATTGTTTCGCGCGAGATAATCTTGGCACCAATAGCTGCCTGAATTGCCACATCGTATTGCTGACGGGGAATAAGTTCCTTTAACTTTTCACACATTCTCCGGCCAAAATTGTAGGCATTGTCGAAATGAATCAGCGTGGAAAGTGCATCAACAGGTTCACCATTAAGCAGGATATCGAGCTTTACCAGTTTTGCCGGACGGTAGCCTGTGATATGGTAATCAAAAGAAGCATATCCTTTCGAAATGCTCTTTAGCTTGTCGTAAAAATCGAAAACTATTTCGCCAAGTGGCATATCGAATGTTAACTCTGCCCTTTCAGCAGTCAGGTAATCCTGCTTTTTCAACATCCCCCTTTTGTCGAGACAAAGAGTCATTATGGAACCAATGAATTCTGAGCTGGTAATAATCTGCGCCTGAATATAGGGTTCTTCAATAAGTTCGATCAGCGATGCTTCAGGCATTCCTGCAGGATTATAAACCTCATAGGTTTCACCCGCACGGGTATGAATAAGGTACGACACGTTTGGTACCGTAGTGATAACATTCATGTCGAATTCCCGGTCGAGCCGCTCCTGAATTATCTCCATATGAAGTAACCCGAGGAATCCGCACCGAAAGCCGAAACCGAGGGCCATCGACGATTCGAGGGTGTAGGTAAGGGATGCATCATTCAGCTGAAGCTTCTCCATGGCTGCCCTGAGATCTTCATAATCTTCGCTGTCAATAGGATAAACACCGGCAAATACCATTGGTTTAACCTCCTCGAATCCGGATATTTCCTTTGAACAAGGCTGTTTGACATTAGTAACCGTATCTCCGACCCTGATCTCACGTGCTGTTTTAATATTAGAAATGATATAACCCACATCGCCGGCACTTAAATTTTCACGTGGATCAAGTGTCATTTTTAAGACACCTACTTCATCAACACTGTATTGTTTTTCCGTTGCGACAAATTTAACAGCGTCCCCTCTGCGAACCGTTCCGTTAACAATTTTCACATAGGCTATCACTCCCCGGAACTGATTGTAAACTGAATCGAAAATCAAACCTTGCAGGGGTGCTTCGGGATCACCTTCCGGTGATGGTATATCAGTAATAATACGCCTCAGGATCTCATCTACCCCTTCCCCAGTTTTCCCGGATGCTCTGATAATGGTACTCCTCTTACATCCAATTAATTCAATAATCTGATCTTCAACCACCTCTGGATTTGCATTTGGGAGATCCATCTTATTGAGGACAGGAATAATTTCAAGGTCGTGATTAATTGCGAGGTAGAGATTGGAAATGGTCTGTGCCTGGATACCCTGAGTTGCATCAATAATCAGCAATGCCCCTTCGCATGCAGCAATTGAACGGGATACTTCATACGAGAAATCAACATGCCCGGGAGTATCAATCAGGTTAAGGCGGTAATTTTCACCTTCGTGAACATGCTCCATCTGTATAGCATGACTTTTTATAGTGATTCCACGTTCCTTCTCAAGCTCCATATCGTCAAGTACCTGAGCCTGCATATCACGCCCGCTGATGGTTTGCGTAAACTCCAGAAGACGATCTGCAAGCGTACTTTTACCATGATCTATGTGGGCGATAATGCAAAAATTTCTTATATTCTTCATGTGTAAAAAATCCTCATATTCCTGATATCCTTGTTAAAACCGGGTACTGCAAATTCAGGTCAAAGATATTCAAAATCCGAAGATTTCGAAATGAAAAAAATACGGCTTTCCCGTGCTTTTGTCGTTTTGGGAGTTGATTGGCTGAGAGGTTGACTGGTTGAAGGGTTGGTAGGCTTAACTGCCTTTTGCATTTTGTTGTGGTGCTTTTTTGAATAATCCAAAATAAAGTAAAAAATTTCGATTAACCGGAACATGTAAATAGTATATATTTATTTTACATTCACATTAATATTTTCCTTTATTTCTGATAACAACAGAAAGGCAATTCCTTATAAAATCAATTCAGGCACCTGTAACTAGCAGGATGTCAGTCAGGCCATTTATTGTCACAAACTTTGGTATCTTTTAGAAAAGGTCTAAAAATCTAAAACAGCATCAGGCCAATTAATCCGGGACAAGAAGAAATATTCCTGAACCTACCGCTTGGCTGTGTCATGGATTCTATTGATATACTTAAAGATAAGAAGTATGTCTCATTATCCGCGTCAAGGAATCCCGGTATGCAGGAATTATGCCACCTTTAAAATATTTATTCCAAAATATGGAAGCAGGCTTCATTATTTCATTTTTGACACTACCCAGCTTCAGGTTTTTAGTTTACCGGATTGCTCTGTCATTAATATTCCTGTTCAAACGTTTATCAGAAAATTATTCGTAAATAAAATATTTACCTTTCATGATATTTCTTTACTCAAACCCATATTTTCATGCGCTGTCAGACGCCGGGTTGTTATTTGAAATGAATTTAATTAAGATAATTAAATCACAGATATACAGATTAATACAAATATTTAAAACCCAGCAAATAAATATTTTTCACCTCTAAAAAATATTTGGCACGATTAATGGAACATACCGGTTGTAACGTTTAAAACAAAAAAAATAAATCATAAAATATTTAAAATTTTAAAACAAAAAAACATGAAAAAGTTAATCATCTCCGCAATCGTCATCCTTGGTTTCTCCGCAGCATCTTTCGCACAGGTTAGTGCTTCTGCATCAACATCAGCCACAATCATAACCCCAATTGCAATTTCAAAGTCAATTGATATGAACTTCGGAAGCGTTGCCGTCAGCCCTACAGTACCAGGCACAGTTGTACTGCCAACATCCGGATCACGTACCCAGACCGGGGGTGTTACCCTTCCGGTTACCACCGGGACTGTTGCTGCCGCCAAATTTACTGTCACAGGCCTTGCTGCTTCAACTTATTCTATAACCCTTCCCGGTACTATTACCCTGACGAGCGGATCAAACTCAATGACTGTCAGTAACTTTACAAGTACTCCTACTCCTACCGGTATACTTACGGGCGGAACACAGGACATACTGGTCGGAGCAACCCTTAATGTAGCAGCAGCCCAGGCCGCCGGATCGTACACAAATGCTACCGGACTGGTTGTTACAGTAAACTACAACTAATAAAAGGAAATAACAACAAAGGAAATAAAAGAATAAAAAGAGGCTGTCCCGCAAAGTCGGGACAGCCTCTTT
>Ga0247841_10002886_pt1 | contig 33089 bp, 32 predicted proteins | sample LaCruzMarch2015__2_FD_192410 | JGI IMG/M metagenome (GOLD analysis project Ga0247841, IMG submission 192410) | Freshwater microbial communities from meromictic Lake La Cruz, Castile-La Mancha, Spain - LaCruzMarch2015_18m | ecosystem: Environmental > Aquatic > Freshwater > Lake | place: Spain...
TTCACTGCCCATATCCGGCTTAACGTGAACGGATAAGAATATGTGGTTTTCCATCCGTCACGTGTGAGCCCCTGCCTGGGCTCATGGGCGTTTCAATCCTTGTTTTTGTGGAACTCGCCCTCGGAGCCTGGCCCGGTGTGGTCAGCAGACAGGCAGCCAAGTAGTTTCAATCCTTGTTTTTGTGGAACTCGCCCTCGGAGCCCCATATTGTGCTATCCACGGCTATGATTTTTCTTGTTTCAATCCTTGTTTTTGTGGAACTCGCCCTCGGAGGGAACATCGGACATATATATACTGAGCGGGGTACTCGGTTTCAATCCTTGTTTTTGTGGAACTCGCCCTCGGAGCCCCTCGGCGATCGTTCCTGCCGCGAGTTGGGCCTTGTTTCAATCCTTGTTTTTGTGGAACTCGCCCTCGGAGTTTACGTTCCCGATCTAGAAGGAGTAGGGCATCTGGGTTTCAATCCTTGTTTTTGTGGAACTCGCCCTCGGAGAAATGTCCAATGATACTATTCTAGCTGATGCTATTTGTTTCAATCCTTGTTTTTGTGGAACTCGCCCTCGGAGGGCATCTGTGGAAAATGCCTCTCTCGCCTATGAGGGTTTCAATCCTTGTTTTTGTGGAACTCGCCCTCGGAGGTTGAGGGTTGACATGGCGAGCTTTGCGGAATCGGGTTTCAATCCTTGTTTTTGTGGAACTCGCCCTCGGAGTTCCAGAATTGAATATAAAATCAAGCAAATGATGCTTGTTTCAATCCTTGTTTTTGTGGAACTCGCCCTCGGAGATTACCTGAGACTCTGGAAAGTCTTCTGCATTCTTGTTTCAATCCTTGTTTTTGTGGAACTCGCCCTCGGAGCCTGAGCTGCCCGGCAATTTCCTCAGTGATCTTGTGTTTCAATCCTTGTTTTTGTGGAACTCGCCCTCGGAGACTGCCGACCTGCTCCCTTTCAGGAGCCGCTCTCCCGTTTCAATCCTTGTTTTTGTGGAACTCGCCCTCGGAGCTCGCTGTTGCTCGCGCCCCGTTCAATTGCCGCGAGTTTCAATCCTTGTTTTTGTGGAACTCGCCCTCGGAGGCGAAATGTTCTTACCTGCGGCTTCGCCTATCCCAGTTTCAATCCTTGTTTTTGTGGAACTCGCCCTCGGAGGCCATCGTTGGCTGTATAGGCCGTACCGGATGCGTAGTTTCAATCCTTGTTTTTGTGGAACTCGCCCTCGGAGCCCGCCTTCCAGCGGGACCTCATTTTTCCTCCTCCGGGGTTTCAATCCTTGTTTTTGTGGAACTCGCCCTCGGAGGGGATTCCGCATATGAGGCCCTAAAGGGCTGCAATAGTTTCAATCCTTGTTTTTGTGGAACTCGCCCTCGGAGTTCGGTTTTGTCAGCCAAAATTTCTAGAACTTCCGGTTTCAATCCTTGTTTTTGTGGAACTCGCCCTCGGAGCAGTTCGTTGAGTTTCAATGTAAGGGCAGTACCCTGGTTTCAATCCTTGTTTTTGTGGAACTCGCCCTCGGAGTGCTTTTGTGACAGTGCAATTTCGGCGGCCATGGAGTTTCAATCCTTGTTTTTGTGGAACTCGCCCTCGGAGTTTGCAGATCCTTGAAAGTCATATCCCATGATTGAAGTTTCAATCCTTGTTTTTGTGGAACTCGCCCTCGGAGATTGAACTCATCGTCATCAAGCGCCGTGAAATTGAGTTTCAATCCTTGTTTTTGTGGAACTCGCCCTCGGAGACTACCTGATCGAATTGTCGTTTCAGGAAGGGGCGGGTTTCAATCCTTGTTTTTGTGGAACTCGCCCTCGGAGCAGTAACGCCTGATATGGCTGTAGGAATAGCATCAGAGTTTCAATCCTTGTTTTTGTGGAACTCGCCCTCGGAGTCTAGATTCTATAATCGAGCTAATCTACAGCCTGAAAGTTTCAATCCTTGTTTTTGTGGAACTCGCCCTCGGAGATGAGCGAATTGGCCAGGAACAATAGACCACAATTAGTTTCAATCCTTGTTTTTGTGGAACTCGCCCTCGGAGTGATAGTCGATCAGAAAACGGAGTACAGGAAGTACTGTTTCAATCCTTGTTTTTGTGGAACTCGCCCTCGGAGCAGAAGCCGCCTGAACAGAGGCACTGCCCAGGCCTAGTTTCAATCCTTGTTTTTGTGGAACTCGCCCTCGGAGTATATCAGATATTGTATCCCCCAGAAGATAATGCGGTTTCAATCCTTGTTTTTGTGGAACTCGCCCTCGGAGTCTCGTCTTCATGAAGACGGCGTAGGTGGGGAATATGGGTTTCAATCCTTGTTTTTGTGGAACTCGCCCTCGGAGTATCGGGTTCTTGCAAGGACTTTGCCAGATCTGTAGTTTCAATCCTTGTTTTTGTGGAACTCGCCCTCGGAGTTCTAAGAAGATATCCGAGTCTCAGAAGAAGTTCTAGTTTCAATCCTTGTTTTTGTGGAACTCGCCCTCGGAGAAGAGAGGGAATCCAGACACGAAATCTAGGTATTCGTGTTTCAATCCTTGTTTTTGTGGAACTCGCCCTCGGAGTGAGCGAATTTGCCAGGAACAATAGACCACAATTAGTTTCAATCCTTGTTTTTGTGGAACTCGCCCTCGGAGCTGATGCGACGCTCGCGCCTGTACCTGACGCCATGGTTTCAATCCTTGTTTTTGTGGAACTCGCCCTCGGAGACGATCGCGCCGTAACCATCAGTAATCTGCCAAATAGTTTCAATCCTTGTTTTTGTGGAACTCGCCCTCGGAGTCCGTGCGATGAACATCCGGACGATCCGAGGGTATACGGTTTCAATCCTTGTTTTTGTGGAACTCGCCCTCGGAGGCAGGCCCATCTCCCTGATATTGATCTTCCATGTGAGTTTCAATCCTTGTTTTTGTGGAACTCGCCCTCGGAGATAGCTCTCTCTTCACCCTGACAACCGGGGCCTACAGTTTCAATCCTTGTTTTTGTGGAACTCGCCCTCGGAGACGGCCTCTATGAGCCTTCGGCCAACAACATCGGCGGTTTCAATCCTTGTTTTTGTGGAACTCGCCCTCGGAGGAGGCCGCCAAGATTGACTGTAGCTGTGTTGGTCTGTTTCAATCCTTGTTTTTGTGGAACTCGCCCTCGGAGGATAGGCTCCGATGGTAGCGCCGTGACCGTCATGGGTTTCAATCCTTGTTTTTGTGGAACTCGCCCTCGGAGAGTATGAATCGAATAAGATGCGCGAGAGCGAAAAAGGTTTCAATCCTTGTTTTTGTGGAACTCGCCCTCGGAGATCAGTGTCCTGCGATCCGCTGCTGTCGATGGAGGAGTTTCAATCCTTGTTTTTGTGGAACTCGCCCTCGGAGAATGCGTTTATGCCAGCGTCAACAGCACATCTCTAAGTTTCAATCCTTGTTTTTGTGGAACTCGCCCTCGGAGGCCGACCCGGCTGCAACCTCTCCAAATGCTTTCTGGTTTCAATCCTTGTTTTTGTGGAACTCGCCCTCGGAGAGAACCCCATGTCACTGTAGAATTTTTCCATGAATGTTTCAATCCTTGTTTTTGTGGAACTCGCCCTCGGAGAGCGGCTTTTTTTCGTCCTTTTCCTTGTTTCTCAGTGTCAAACCGGCCTTTTCTCCCCCTCCTCAAAGCATGAATGGTATTTATTAGAAGGCTTATAAATTCATTCCGGCAGGTGGGCCCAAAAATAGGCCTCCTGGCCCAAAAACAGATGACGCAGCTCAATTTCCGTTTTATAGTTGCGCTGTAACCTTTGCAAACTGATTTCCCATGTCTAAATATCCCATCTAGTAGAAATAGGTTTTTATGAATAGGCATCCATAAGACATGCTCAATGTGCGAAAGTTCAAATTCGGAAAAATACTCCAGGCGCAAGGTTTCCTTCGCAGATGACGGTACTGATGAAGATGAAAAAGTCAGGTACAAATGAAGGGCGATATTGTTGAAGAGACAAAGTCTTAACCTTTGTTTTCCGGAAGCTTCAGTCCAACAACCGCCCCGTAACCTCTGGAGACAGACTTGCCCAGTCCCAGGAAATCCGGGATAGCAAAGGTGGTGGTGAACTCTCCTCGTATCCCCGTTACCTTCGTCCCCTTCAGCAGGCAGATCTCATCCTGCATCCGGCCCACCTCCAGCCGAATGTGCTCTTTAGCCACGTAGCCCAGCCCCTTGGAGGCGGAGAGGAGGTTGCCTACCATTATTCTTCTCAGCAGATCCCTTTTTTCCTCTCGGTTGGCATTTATGTATTTGGGGTAGTTGTCCTGGCTGAGAGCCAACCAGGGAGAGGCAAAACTGTAGCTGTGGATATCTTCAGAGCAGCCGAACTCCTCGCTCTTCAGGGTGATGCCGCGCTCCATGATGCGGTACTTGCTCTCGCCCAATTTTATCTCATCGAATTTGTCGTAAATCTCCTTCAGCACCTCTGCCCCCTCGTTGATGCCAAGGACCAGGGGGCTGCCCTCCAGCATCTTGTACTGGATGAGAGGATATTTGTAGATCAGCTTGTCTGTGACATGCTGGTGCAACAACGCATGCTCATTGAATCTGGTGGCAAAGAAGCCGCGCAGCTTCGATGCGTCCCCCTGCATGGGCGCGCCCGAGTGCAGGGTGAGGCGGAGGATTTTGAGAATCATATCGCAAAGCTCCCAGCTTAAATGATCATGGAGCCCGTTCCAGCTCCCGCTCGCATGAAGCCCGTTTCCAAATCGTAGTAGTTGGGCAGTTCATCTCTTGAAATATAGCCCATATCGGAATCTTCAGCGACCAGGTTATGAGCGTATTTCTCCGGTGCGGAGATCACATACTCGCTGAAATCCTTCTTTATCTTGAGATACTTTTTCGTCCTCTCCAGATGATTCTTTTCAGACTGCATATCCAGGTATTGTTTCCAAATCCCTGCAGCTTTATCGTCCAACTCGACAAAGACATTCACTTTGGGATAGTCCTCTTCGATGAGCTTGAAGTTCTTGTTCAGATCCTTAAACGCTAATCCGGCAATGCAGTCCAGGTTATCCTTCGACTCTTTCTCGCCCATGCCTCTCTTCACTGCTTTGAAATATTTGTTATTAAGGTCCAGGAATTCTGATTCTCTAATTGGCCCTTTGATCGGCTTCAAAATGTCCAGCGTCTTGCTTATCAAGAATGGATCGTAAATATATTTATAAAATTCTTTTCGATCATCTTTCAAAATGAAAATCGATACTATGCCTTTTTCGTCTTTGGCGGAGTGTCTATTGCATCTGCCTGCTACCTGGTTGATCGAGTCTAGTGGTGCAAAGTCCCTGTAAACGATATCTGCATCAATATCTACGCCAGCTTCTATGAGCTGAGTGCTGACAATGACCTTTCTTTTTCTCGGTGATTCTTTGGATTCTCTTATCTCATTTATCCGCGTCAACCTCTCCTTTGGGATCACATTTGTGGAGAGGAAAAATCTCTTTGTATTCTCCAGTTCCAATCCTTGAACGAATCTATAAATCTCTTGAGCCGAGCCTATCGTGTTTAGAACGATCAAGAAATCTTTCTCTTTCTTCTGGATCAAATCCTCATTCAGCAAGGCTTTGAATTCATCTAGGGTCAGTGCTCTCTCAATTCTTGGTATGAGCTCAATTCTATTCAAGCCCCGGAAGTATTCCTCTTTCCTTTGTGCTATCTCCTTGATCTCTCCTTTTGCTTCATCGAAGATGAGCGGCTGGGTCGCAGTGATGAAGACAACGTAAGTGTTGAACTTCTCGCAAAGTAGCTTTAATGCATCGTGTATCAGCAGCCAGTAATGGTGAGGCACAGCCTGGACCTCATCCAGAATGATTATGGAGTTAGCAAGCTTGTTGAATTTGCGAAGCTGTTTATTCCTGTTTGAAAATAGAGTGTTAAAGAGCTGCCAGAATGTGGTTACGATTATCTCTGCATTCCAGCCTTCCAGGAGCAGCAGGCTTTTATCGACTTCGTACTCTTTCTCCTCGGTCTTGTACTTCACATCCGAAAGATGGTGATGTTTGAGAAGGAGCCGGGAATCTTTGGTGTCTCCTCCCACAACATCATCAAAGACCTTGTAGTTTTGATCGATTATGCTCAGAAAAGGCAATGCGTAGATTATTCTGGGCTTGATTTTTCGCTCATTCTCCAATCGCTCTCTCAGTTTCAGGGAAAGGGAAAGAGCGGTGAGCGTCTTGCCCGTGCCTGTGGGAACATTCAGGGAGAGGATCTTATCGTCCAGGTTCCAATTTTTGATTCTTTCCACAGCCTCTTCATATATCTGATTCCTGAGGCCGTTGATATTGTCCTGATTGGATGAAAAGCCCTTTGCATCCCTATAGTCATCCACCAGCTTTGATGAAAGGCCCAGCCGGTCCAATTTGATTCCATCTAGTCCTGCATCAGTCTTGTCAGCATCTAAGAGTGCAGAGTAAATAAACTGAGATAAAAAATACGGGTAAAGATCGCTTTTTTCACTCAAGTCCCTAATGAAGCGCTTCTCCTTTCTGCCAATATCTTTTGTCGCATCTTTTAAAATATAATCAATAATATTATCCACATCGAGTTTTAAGCTCATATTCTCTTTAGACAGAAGCAGTGCCAGTATTTCTCTGATCTCTGCCATGTCAATGGTGTTTATTTGTTCTACCGCCACCCTCAGAATTTTGTCCTTGTCTGCATCGATTTCCTTAATTTCATCCATTGCATTTGGTAGATTTCCGTGATGCCTCTTCACTGCCAGGAAAGACAAGATGGGCAAGTATTCAGCCAAACTACCTCTTCGCCCTGTCTGACTTAAGTATTCCTTTATCACTGCATACGTAAAGAAAGCCGAGAGCAGGCCGTGATGAGTGTTGTCCTTGGCTTTGAGAGACTTCTTTTTATTCTCATCGGTCTCAATAATGTAATCCTGGAAAAATTTCGTAGCTTTTCCCAGGTCGTGCGTCACACCTATCAGGTAAGCAGCGTCTGTCAAGAGATCCTTGTCATCTATGTTTAGAGATTTGTCTGTAACAGTTTTCCTGCTCAATTGCCCTACTCTGCTCAAGTGATCCACCAAGAGCCTGATTCGACCATCCTGCGAATCCGGGTGAGACTTGAGCTTAAAGGAATACGATTCGCTCGCCATTCCCGCCATTTTCGACCTCCCAAAGATCTTTTGCCTTCGCTCTGATGCTCCTCGCGTTCCTTTCAAACAGAATCTCGCTGTAGTCAGTTACTTCTCTTGCTTCTCCCATCTCGCCAGGCATCACTTCTGAGAAGTATTCCTTCCCCACTTCGAATTCGGGGGCCAGCAGGCATTTACCCGGCACCACGCTATCGATATCCTGAACATCTTCTCCTGAACTCTTCAGGCCAAACTCTCCTATGAACCCAAAGTTGCAAATGAGCTGGCTTAGTCCGAGACACGGAGTGTATACAGACTGATGGCTGGTGAGCAGGTCTTTGAGCTTTTTATACAATTGCTCATCGGAATGAGAGAAATAAATTCTGTACTTCGGATCTTTGACGAACTCGAATCTGATCTGGGTTCTGTTCTTGATCAGATGCATCTTAATTGCGCTCTTGGTATCAATCAGGTTCTCTCCAATCCTCACTTTTTTCACAGGCACCAGGATTTTGCAGCCGATTTTGGCATCAACCTTAAAGAAGTGCCTGAAATACTCCGTTTTGTCCAGACCGACGATGGCCCCGATCAGCCCTGAAAGAGCCGTTCGGGGTGGGAAAGAATAGGTGAGTGGAGAACTGGTAGAGTAATTCTTCCTGAAGTGGGCGTAGTCCCCCCACACATCGAATACTATTACTCTCTCCGGCATCTGCACCTCAGAACGCTATTGGCTTTATGACTATGTCGGTAGCTGCTGCCAATCCTTCAATTGGGAAACCAGCCCCTTCTTTGCAGAACTTAATCCTGCCATCCACACAAATCTCAATATCCTTGATTGAGCCCTTCTCAGCAGCAAGTTTCTTGACCAGCTCCGATATATCAAGCTGGTAATCTATCGTGTCACGAATATTCTCATGAGGCATCTCGGTTACCAGTTTCATCATCTTATCCAGATCCCCGATGTGATAGTTCTCTTTGCTGTAATTCACCTTAAGGAGCAACCTGGGAACCTGTCCTGCTTTGGATCTGGAAATCAGGCTCTTGGTTCCATTCCAGATGCCGTCCAGCAAAAGTTTTACGTCATCTTCTGTGAGTCCGGTGTGCTTGGCAGCGTTCTCATTTATAATACCATAGAATAATATTAGTGAATATGGCAGAAAATCTTCTTCTCTAAACGTTGCCCTTGTAGATTTATCATCTGATGCAAAGGCTCCTTTACCCCTAAAATGCTTCATCGAGACACGATGAAGAGATCGACCGATCTTGAACTGAACTGGTCCCGTAAAAGTCAAAGATCCTTTTTCATCTTTTTCTTTATTGTTATCTTTATCGCTTTCAGTTTTTTTTGCGGGCTTTTTTACTTTAATCTCCAAAGGTATTGTAGCACCAAATAGCCTCACATCTATGCAATTAGCTAAAATTCTATCCGATATAATTTTTCTTTGTTGTTCAAAGGAATGATCTTTGATATCTACCGTTTCATCTTTTAAGAAGTCCATTGCTCTTTTCTTTGCTGTTTGTATATTGCCACTATCATCCTTTATTTCTCGGATAAAGATCTCTTCGCCCTTAAAGTCATACAGAAAATCTCGAATAGTTCTCTTTAATCGGACATCTGTTACAAGATTTACTCCAGTTTCTTCGTCCATCCTAGGCTTGTTCTCGTCTAATGGATCGCCATTTGGATTTCCGTCTCTTATGTCATAGATGAAAAGAATTTCCGATCTATTTTTTATTGTCTCATTCATATTTATGCCACCTCTTCAATCTCTTCTTCTTTTTCGTTCTTGAATATCTTGTGCAAATCCATTCCCAACACAAAGTAGAAACTTATCTCATCATCTGCCTCTTTCCAATCAACTCCTGAAAGAACGAAGCAATTTGCTATGATTTTTTCCAAATCTCTATAATAGTTTTTGCCGTATTCCTCTAGCTTGTTTTGAATGTCTGGCAGGAGCTTTTTTACGTGATATTCATTCAACTTCAAACCGCGCAGCTTCATCCGGAAAGGAGTAGCTTTTTTATCCATCCATTGGATATTTAGAAGTTTTTGGGTTAGTGCACCCTCTAAAAACGTCGCTTTCTTAGCATAACTATTGAAGAATGAATTATTAGCCTCAAAAAATATCTCGATTCGTTGCTCTAAAGGGTGACCCACAAGTTCTTCAATGCCAAGTTCTCTGCTTCCTTTTTCTTCCATTTTTTCCATCTCCTCGGTTTCTCTGAAAAGGCCAAGTTGTTTTATATAATGCAAAAAAAGGAAGCCATTTAGGGTACTGATCTTAGTTGAATACCCCTTAATGAAATCCTCTCTAATTGTTCTCATTATAAAATCAATCAGCAAATAATAATCTATGCAGTTCCCAGTAAAAACTTTATTTACAATTTCCAGGAACATTTTATCGAAGGTCCTGTTTCGGGACACTGTTGGGAAAAATCGCCTTAAAATTCCAAAGTTAAACTCCAACGGGTTCTTCTCTTTCTGTGCTTCGGTCAAGATATTATCTCTATAAATTTTGAACCTGTCATCCACATTCTTTTTTGCCTCAAAAAGTTTACTTAGTCTAGACGGCAAGATTCCTTCGATTAAAAGCAAGATCCTATAAGATGATTGGTCTTCTTTATAAAAGATGAGGCTGTTGCTTAAGAAATCCTTTTGATCTCTTACGCGATCAAGGATCTCTCCCTCGTCGGAAGTTAATTGAATCCTTGTCTCACGATTTATTTTTAAATTCCTTTGTTCGTCCCTGCTCTCCTTGCTACCAAAAATTTTCAAAACAGATGTGCAATCGCCCCCTCGCGCCATTTTTGGCACAAGAAGATATCTAAATCCATAGAAGCCAAAATCAAGATTTTTTTCAACATATTTTTTCCCAATTTCCAGGCGCATAGCACATTCAAAGCATACCGGAGTATTTTTCCAGGACTCAGAGAAATCAAATCCACCAGCAACAAAACCTGGCTTATCAAATGTGTGGAAAGACCATGGAATCGCAAAGCCATAAACCTCATTTTTTTTCTCTTTGCAGGCTGAGCATAAAGCATTATATCCTCTTGATTCTCCACCATATTTCTTATAAAATCGATCACACCCCTTTTTAAGCAAAATACTCCTGAAAATCTGGAAATTTCCAAGGTATTTTAAATATCCATCTATCTCTATACCCAAAGTAATTATAGCATTCTCTCCGGATTTCTTACCGGATAGCTTTTCTTGAAGATCTGCTAGAATTTTATTTTGTTGTGCGTTTATTTCTTTACCAATCCTTTTGAGTGTCTCTTTTTCCTCATTGGTAATGTCATAATCTTCACAATTATCAAACCATTTGAGAAATTTATTCTTGAAAGTCTTATTTAGTTCTGTTATTTTGCAGGTCGGTGTTGCATCAGTCGAATTTCCCTTTTTGCCTTTGTAGAGATAAATTTGAAAATCTGATTTAAACTCCTGCAATTCTACATTTTCAAATGAGTACTCTCCATTTGACTCTCTCAGTACTACTACCAAGACATGTTTGTATTTACCATTGCTATTAGGATTTTCTAAGACAGCCGCAAGAGAGTCCATCTCGCCGTTCATTTTTTGGACACTCTCCCCGATTTTGCTTACCGCCTCAATCACTTAAGATCACCATCATCTAAACACAAATATTCCTGTACGTGCAGTCCACGCATCTGGTCTTCTGCTTCGTCCCATCGGGAAAATATCCTCTCTGAATTATCATCAGTATCTCGCGCACAATCTCTTTTGCCTTCTCATAATCTTTTTGCCGGAAGTCTATTTCCGCCACATAATTGTTGCTCCTGGTGTAGCAGACAAATCCCCGTTTCACATCCACGTCGAAGTGCTCCATGATGAGTATGCCGTAAAGAGCAGCCTGAAACTTGTGCGTCTTGTAAATGGTGTTTTTAAACTCGGCATACTTGTAATCCAGAGGCGCGGCCGTTCCATCCTCCAGAAAGAGAACCTCATCCACCTCTCCCTTGAAGTGGTACTTGTGCGAAGTCAGATAAACCGAGATCTCTTTCTTCGTGCAGTTCAGCTTCTTTCTCACGTAATCCCGGTTCACCTTCTCCCGGATCTCGTGCAGCTCTCTTCCCTTCAAAACCTTGTAGCGCCGCTCCTCTCTCTGAGCAATGCCCAGGCAGTGCATGAAGAATATGAACCTGGGGCAGAACAGATACTCCAGGGCATCGGATACCGTGATGAAAATCTCCTGGGCGGGCACGGGCTCGCGCGCGCCCTCCTGCGCCTGCCCGCGCGCGTCCGCTGTCTCAGTTTCGATCTCCATTTTGCCCTCAGAACACCTTGGTAATAGTCATGCCCGCCACCAGCTCTCTGTCGAAGCCTGCCCCAATGAGCTTGATCCGGTCATTGCAGTCCTCGCACATGGGAAAGACGTAGACTGAATCCGATTCTTCGACGACTGCCTCGCACTCCAGGGCCAGGGAGTCGGACTGGTTCCGGTTCAAATCACCCAGAAAGGCGCTCTTCTGCACCCGGAACAGGCCGTAGTTTTTGCATAGCTTCGCCACCCGACTTCGGATTTTGTTCTCGGATATATCGTAAATGACCCAGACCAGCATTAGCAACCTCAATTATTATTTCTGCTGAACTTCGCGCCTTCGCGGCTTCGCGTGAGATTGGACCGGGACCGGTTTCACGCGAAGGCGCGAAGCCGCGAAGAACGATCAACCGTTCACAAAGACACATTATCCTCTTACAATCATGGATTTAATTAGGCTCGGCTGTACTGGCATTCTGATCCGCATTGGGCTCCCTTGCCGGTGTTTCGCATGATTTGCTTTCTCGTTCTCCTCCGCTTTCTTCCTCTTCCAGTTCCAGGATGTTCTGATCAAAGTCCTCCGGCAGCTCCTGGCCGGGCCGGATAAGAGAGTTGGCGATCCTGTGGCATTCCATCTGAATGGTGTTGCGGGTTTTGATATTGCGGCCCCGGTAGAGGATCGTCTCCTCGAAGTTCTTGTTGAGCGCTTCGATGAGCGCTGCCTTGCCGTCTTTGGAAAGGCCCATGCCCTGCTCCAGCGGCTCGAAGAACTCGTCCTTAATCATACGCCTGCTGAAGAGGTAGACCACCGTCTCATCCACGTAAATGCGGAACATCTCAATGATATCGAAGACCAGCGACATCTTGTTGTAAGAGTCGGTATGCATTAAGCCCACGTAGGGGTCCAGGCCGGCGATGATGCAGGCCTTTTCCACCATGGAGTAGAGAACGCCGTATCCGTAGTTGAGCAGAGCATTGAACTCGTCCTTGGCCGGATTTCTGCTCCGTCCTGCGAACCGGTACTTCTCAGGCATGATGGCGGAGATGGCATCAAAGTAGGCCCGCGCCGCCCTGCCCTCCAGGCCGAGCATGTCCTGCCGCCGGGCGTCGATGTTGCCTCGCAGCCTCTTCATCCGCTCTCTGCACTGCTCTATCTCCTCGATGAACCCCTCCAGCTCCTCTCTCTTCTCCTCTCTGGTCTTCCTCAATTTGGCGAGCAGCTCTATCTGATTGTCCAGCTTCTTTTGTCCCCACTCTTTCGCCAAATTCAGGCCGTCCGGAGTGTCGTAGATCTCCAGTTGCCTTCTGCGAATCATTGTGGTGCTGCCCAGCTTGGGATGCCATACCCTGCCGTAGGGATCGCCGTGGGCATCGAGAAAAACGATATCGATGTTGTTGTCCACAGCCAGCTTGATGGCATCGGTGGTGATGTATGCAGACGTTGTAATTAAAATGCTATTGACTTTGCTCACTGCCACTTCAAAGCTCTTATCCTCTCTCTTTACCAGAAAGCAGTTCCCGCTCTTGCGAAGATATGCCCCATAGCTGTTGATCACAAGCTGCACAGCATTACCTCTAGCCTCTACCAATCCCTTTGTCTGTAAGTTCAGGAACTCCTCAGGTTTAATATCTTTGTGTGCAGGGTATTTCACAATAATGCAACCAAACGCTCGTGCACCCCAATGCCTGCAAGGAAAATCATTATGATCCAAAATCCAGGTTAATCGTCGTCTCCGTTCGTTCGTCCTCTGTGCGCTCTGTGCCTCGGTGGTGAAAGTTCGTAAACCCCTGGTTAAAATTCGCACCTCATAATATAATCCTGAAAGGCAAACGAGATCCCACCAGCTACTACTACCACCAATACCTCCCGGCGCGTGAGCCTCTCCCGGGGCGACGCCCTCCCGCCAGGTGCCACCTCGCACCCGTGCCCCTGGGCCCGCCTGCCCGTTTGCAGCATCATGCAATTGTCACTTGAATAATGAAAACCTACATCTCCCTTTCCGGCTTCGATTCCTCCCAGATCGTATCCCTGATTGTGAAATACGGAGTGGAGGGCAAAGATACAATAGTCCTCATCCGCCCCGAAGTGGAAACGGACACGCGCGGCGAGCTGACGGTGCAGGCCATCCGGAGCCTCTCCCGCCAGGTGGCCCGCCTGGGCGGAGCTTGGGGCACTGAATGCGGTGCCCGGGGGCAAGACCAAAGAGGTGAGCATAACCCTGACCGGGAAGATACTGCTTTAAGCAATCAGACTTACAATATCTTTGCTATGAAAGTCCTCCTGGTCACGGGCAGACTGGCCGAAGCCCAGGTCAGAGCTTTTGCCGGAAGAACGGACGTGCTGGTGGCAGATGTCGATGTAGCCGCTTTCATCACGCCCGAGCTGTTGCTCTGCGCATCGCCCCAGGGCTACGATCTCATCTTGATTCCCGGCGCCATAACCGCTGATTTTCGGGAAGCCGAGCGTGCTCTTGGCGCCAAAATCCGCCTGGGGCCCAAGCACGCGGCAGACCTGGGAATAGTGCTGCATCATCTTGCTAAGGATAAAATAGAGCTCTCCCGCACCGTTCCTGCTTGCCTGCTCTTGGACGGAAAGATGAGAGAGGATGCTTTTCATCAGGTGGAGAGGCTGGAGTCCAGTGCCCAGGCGTCGCAGCGGATCCGGGGCGTCAAGATCGGGGGCAGCTCTCGCATGAAGGTTCTGGCCGAGATCGTCGATGCCACGCGCTGCAGCCCTGCGGCGTTGACGAAAAAGATCCGCTACTATGAGGAGCAGGGCGCGGATATGATCGACCTTGGCATCCCTCTTGATGCCCATCCTTATCAGGTGAAAGCAGCGCTGCAAACGGCTAAAAAGGCCACAAATCTTCCCCTGAGCATTGATACCATCAAGCCCGAGTTGATCCGGGCGGGCCTGGAGGCCGGTGCCGATCTGCTGGCAAGCTTAAACGGCAGCAATCTTCCTATGGTAGGCGAGGCGGTGGCCAGGGCGGGCACGCCTGCCGTGATCATCCCCGGTCCCGGCACCGTTCGTTTGGAGGAGAACCTAAAAATAGCTCAGGAGATGGGAATATCCATTATCGCGGATCCTGTTCTTGACCCGCCTCTGCAAGGACTGGTCCCCTCACTGCAAAGGTACCTGCTCTTCTCGCAGGATCATCCCGACATTCCTCTCTTTTTTGGAGCGGGCAATGTAACTGAGCTAATGGACGCCGATACAGTCGGCGTTAATGCCCTATTAGCCGCTTTGGCTGCGGAGACCTGCGTCTCTATTCTCTTCACACCGGAGTTCAGCGCAAAAGCGGCAGGAAGCGTGCACGAACTTGCCCTGGCCTCAAGAATGATGCTGCTGGCCCAAAAGCGTTGTGCGCCTCCCAAAGACCTGGGCCTTGACCTTCTCATCTTGAAGGAGAAGCGACGCCTGCCGGAGGAAGCCATGCCCGAAACGATCCAGGAAGCAAAAGAAGGTCACAAATATAAGCCGGATGGTAGGGGCAGCTTCAGGATATTCCTCTCCCGGGGACTGATTCTGGCGCAAAACGGCCCCATAACGGTGGCGGGGAGGAATGCTCGCGACATCCTCAATACTCTCATCGAAAGGGGGTTGGTCAGCCGCCTGGACCATGCCGGTTACCTGGGCCGCGAACTGGAGAGGGCAGAGATCGCTCTTTGCCTGAAAAAAAACTATGTTCAGGACGAACCTCTTTGGCCCTCGGAGAAACGTTAAATATTTGGTCTCGCGATATAGGTGCGGATGAAATCGAAGGCTTTTGCTATCTTTGTAGGCGCAATTATGATAATCTCCGCCTTTGCAGGTTTCGTACTGAGGGGAAGCGACCAGAACGAGACCGTTGTTGTGCCATCGGGCATTGACTCTTTGCAGACCTTTGGGGTACAGGGCCGCTATGTGGAATGGGACTTTGAGGGACTAAAGGATGTCCTGCAGATGTCTCCAGAGAGCACAGTGATGGCATACTGGATCAACCTGAGCGCATCGCAAAATCTGACGGATGCAGGGGCAGCAGCTCTGCCGGAGTCACTGGGCATGAGTTACGGAAGCCAGCTTTACAGCACCAAGATTGAAAAGCTGGCCAAGGTCCATTTCAATGATACCTGGACGGAGTTTCACGAGATCCGGCCTTACCTGGTAGGCTACAATGGCCTGGTGATACCCTATCAGGATTACATGATGATTCCGGCAGGAACCGATTATGTAGTCGTGTACGGAAAGCCGGCCCTCTTCGGAACGCAGGACTCTGTGCGCCGCGTCATAGATGTGATCGCGGGAGGCCTGGCAGCGGAGAGCTTCACTCTAATCGATGATGAGCAAGCGGACATGCAGGTGGCGGCTCTGGGCAGCGGCGGCAGTGGCATGCCCCTCTCCGGAGGATATAAGGAATTTTACCTGGGTGTAAACGCAGCAAAAAGCCAGGACCAGGGCTTTTACCTGAAGGCTCTGTATCTGCAGCCCCAGGCAAGTGTGGGCAGCAAGGCCGGGGAAATCGCCGCGAAAAACAATCTCAGCTATTCCTCTAAAGGCTCCGAGGTGGAAATATCCGGACTTGTGGCCCGGGAAAATCTGAAGAATGTGCTCATGGCCCTTCTCGGGCCGTAGCGCAACCTTTTTACATGTGGAGCTAATGGCTGATCTATTGCGATGAATGATGATGGGCAAGCTGCCCGGAAGGAGATTAAATTATGGCAAGACCAATATTCGTAAGGTTTGATGTTCCAGCAGAGCTGGCCAGCATGTCTCTTGAGGCCCTGGAACTGGCTCGTGATACAGGCAGAATTAAGAAGGGAACCAATGAGGCCACCAAGGCCATCGAGCGCGGTGTGGCTCGCCTGGTTATTGTCGGCGAAGATGTTGTACCTCCTGAGATTGTGGCACATATTCCAGCTCTTTGCGAAGAGAAGAAGACACCTTACATCTATGTCAAAAAGCAGAGCGAGCTTGGCGCAGCTGCCGGCATTGGCGTAAAGAGTGCCGCTGCGGCAATCGTGGAGCCCGGAAAGGGAAAAGAACTGCTTGATGAAATCATACAGAAAGTAGCCGCTTTGAAGTAGGTGATATCCGATGGAGGATGAGAACGGAGTACCGGCTGAGGTTATCGAGGTCATCGGCGTCACCGGCATGCATGGCGAGGCTACGCAGATCAAGTGCCGTATCCTGGAGGGCAACAACAAGGGCCGCATTATTACCAGGAACTGCATGGGACCTATTCGCATGGGCGATGTCATGATGTTGCTGGAGACTGCCAGAGAAGCCAAGAAGCTTACCAGCAGGTGAAGGAAGATGGAACAGAGAAAGTGTACCTTTTGCAGTAAGACCATCGAGCCGGGCACAGGCAAGCTTTATGCCAAAAAAGACGGCACGGTCTATTACTTCTGCTCAGCCAAGTGCGAGAATAACGTAGCTCTTGGCCGTGTAACGAGAAGAATCAAGTGGGCCAGGAAGGGGGCATAAGCCCTGGCGGAGTTGGAGAGAACCTTTGTCATGGTAAAGCCCGATGGAGTGCAGCGCGCTCTCATTGGCAATATACTGCAGCGCATCGAGGAGAAGGGCTTCAAGATCGTGGCTATGAAGCTCGCTCTAATGCCGGCGGAGAAGGCCAAAGAGCACTACATAGAGCACGTGGGCAAGAAGTTTTACCAGGACCTGGTGGATTTCATCACCTCCGGCCCATCTGTCTCTATGGTAGTCGAAGGGCGAGGGGCAATTTCCGCCATGAGGAAGATGAACGGCGCTACCAATCCGGTGGACGCCGTCCCTGGAACTATTCGAGGGGATCTGGCCATTGAGACCGGACGAAATGTGGTGCATGGTTCGGATTCAGCCGCATCCGCCGCTCGCGAGATAACGCTGCATTTCAGCTTAAGCGAACTGGTGGCCTACAAGCGAATAGATGAAGCATGGCTCTACGAGTGAGACCCTGGCAGAAAGCATTTCTGCCTCCTCTCATCGGAGCCTTTAAATTCTCTAAAAATGAAACGTAATTTTTAGATTTATTTATCAGAGAAGCGACCCGTATGCAACCGAAGTCCAAAAAGACCGGCAAAGCGAAGGACGGAGAGTCCTACCTCAGAACACCCATCGTAGTGGTGATGGGGCATGTGGACCACGGCAAGACCTCTCTTTTAGATAAGATAAGGGGAACGGCTGTTGCCAAGGGCGAAGCGGGGCTCATTACTCAGCACATTGGAGCCACTGAGGTTCCGTTAAGCGTGGTCCAGGAGTTTTGTGGATCGCATTTCGGCAAAGAGATGCAGATTCCCGGATTGCTGTTCATCGACACGCCGGGGCATCATGCTTTTACCTCTATGCGAAGCAGAGGCGGCTCGCTCGCTGATTTAGCCGTGCTGATTGTGGATGTAAACGAGGGCTTCCAGCCCCAGACCATCGAGTCGCTGGCCATTCTCAAGCGCTTTAAGACCCCATTTGTCGTCGCCGCCAACAAGATGGATCGCATCGGCGGCTGGCATCCCGTAGCCAACGCTCCTTTTGCCAAGAGCCTCAAGGCGCAAAATGAAAGAGTAACCGAGGTGCTGGATACAAAGATATACGAGCTGGTGGGGGAGCTCTATAAGCGTGGATTCGATGGGGACAGGTATGATCGAATCCCTGACTTCACCAGAACGATTGGAATTGTGCCCATCAGCGCCATCACCGGAGAAGGTGTGCCCGATCTTCTCATGGTATTGGTGGGTCTGGCGCAGAGATTTTTGAAGGATAATCTGAAGCTGACTGCTACAGGCCCTGGTGTGGGCACGATTTTAGAGGTAAAAGAGGAGAAGGGTCTGGGAACGACTCTAGACGTCATACTCTACAACGGTGAATTCAACTCGGGCGATACGGTAATTGTGGGCACGGCCCATGAGCCTATCGTCACAAAGATAAGAGCCCTGCTAAAACCCAAGCCGCTGACGGAGATTCGAAGCGAGGAGAGATTTCTGCCGGTAAAGCATGTGGCGGCAGCATCAGGCGTGAAGGTAGCGGCCCCCAAATTGGAGAACGCTCTGGCAGGATCAACCATTCGCGTGGTGACCTGTGCCGAAGAGGTGGAGGCCCTTTCCATGGAGTTGAAATCGGAGCTCGAGGCGGTGCGCATTGATACGGAGAGCGAGGGCGTGATCCTAAAAGCGGATGCCATCGGCTCGCTGGAAGCGCTGGTGGGCGAGCTGACGGCCAAGAGCATAGCCATCCACCATGCTGATGTGGGGCCCATTTCCCGAAGAGATGTGATTCGCGCTTCGGCCATCAAAGATCCCCTGCTCTCCGCGATTTTAGCCTTTAATGTGGAAATCTTGCCTGATGCCATCAGCGAGATTCAGAAGACCAATGTACCAGTATTTTGCAGCGATATCATCTACACCATTCTGGAGAACTATGAGCAGTGGACGGAAGAGCAGAAGATGCGCATAGACCAGGAGCGGCTTGAGGCAGTCATCCGGCCCGGTGCGGTGCGCCTCCTCCCCGACTGCGTCTTCCGTCAGTCCAGGCCGGCCATTGTAGGTGTGCAGATCATAGGCGGTGTGATCAGAACCCAGGTCAATTTGATGAGAGAAGACGGGGCCAATGTGGGCGAGATTAGGGGAATCCAGGCGCGCAATGAAAACGTCGGCTCAGCGACCGTCGGGCAGGAAGTGGCCATATCCATCGACGGACCTACCGTAGGCCGCCAGATCCATGAGGGCGATATTCTCTATGTCAACATTCCTGAGAAGCATGCTCGCATTGTGGAGCTGGAGCTGAAGCCCAAGCTGGCTGAGGACGAGCGCGAGGTGCTGGAGAATTTCCTGGAGATCAAGCGCAAGAAGGACCCCTTCTGGGGAAGATAATCGACCTGGATTTCTTTAAAAAAAGTTCTCTTCTCATTTGGAAAATGAACAAACATAACTTTTAAATAGTTAGAATAGCTGTATTATATTCAAAAAAATCGGGGGAGATTATGGACAAAGGCACAGGTAAGGAGAAAGTTCTTGTTGTTGGATGCAAAATCAACATGATAGATAAATGCGTAGCATGCAGTCGTTGCATAAAAGCATTCAATGACAGGGATGATGAGTTTGCAGGTATAAGCCCATCTGCCGAACTCATTGGGTTACTTGATTGCGGGGGTTGCCCAGGAGTCGCTATGGGCGCAAGGCTTAATGAATTCAAATTTTGGAATCAACCTCCAATGGGGGACCTACCGACTCATGCATTTATAGGCATTTGCATTACGAACAAAAACAAGGCCGGTAAATATATTTGTCCTTACGCAGAAAATATCATCGAAACGATTCATGCCAAAATGGAGGTGGATCCGGTTACGGGGACAGATCCTACCGGGAAATTTCATGCACATAAAGGGACGCACTCCAAAGGCAAGCAAAATCTTCATCCGTAGCTCTTGGAGAGCTGGCCTTAAAATCGATTGCGATCTGAGTGATCGTTTCTCATTTTTTATTAGCTCCCTCATTCTCAAAAAGTGATTTTGTAAAATGCATAGCATGCGGCAGCAAAAAATGCCTGAGGTTCTGCTTTGCAGATCTATTTGCTGCCGCCTCAATTCCCCTCTTCATTTTGCGAGTGAATGCATGGCTTCACGTCTTCTTCCTGGACTGAATCACCTTATCGTAGAGACTGTTATCGAAGAGATCACTTTGGTTTATCATCTTCTGCGTATAATTCATTGCATATTGGGCTTCTGCAAATTCCATTGTGTCGTTGGTCAGTAGATATGGGTCACTCACCCATTTACCGTCCCAGGTTTTTAGGGAGTACTTGATCATCTCCAGGTCCTGTCCCGTGCGGTTGGAGTAAATTTCGGCTGCTTCCATGGGATGGGCATTGGCATAATCCGTGGCATTCATATGCGTTCGAATTATCTGTTCTACTAGCTCTGGTTCTTCCCTTATCAGCTTGCCGCTGACGACTATGGCGCAGCATGCATGATTGGGTTTCATTTCGCCTGAGTACACTACGGACTTGCCCTTTTTCGCAAATTCAATCATCGCCGGACCAGGTTCAGGGAGGAATACCCCATCTACTTTTCCTGCCAGCATGGCGCTCACAGCATCTCCCGGCCCCATGGCAGTGATGTTGACCTCGGAGATGCTTACACCATTATTTTCCAGCCATACCTTCAGCAAAGTGTCTTGGTTTGTGCCTGCCGGTAAGGCCCCTATTTGTAATCCTCGCAGAGACTGCGGTCCTTTATAGTTAAAATCGGGCCTCACCACGAGGGTTGAGCCATTTGTATTTACAGCCACCACAAATTTTGCATCCAGGCCTCTTGTTACAGGACGTATAAACGGCGCAGTACAGAGATAGGCCATATCTATGTCTCCCGCCTTCATAGCCTCTAATTCAGAACCAGCAGACGGATAGCCAAATTCCTTGACCTCTTTGATCCCAAACGGCTTTAGATCATCCTGCCACCAGCCCTTCACCTGCGCGATCATTTCTGCCACGTGATGAGTTGTCGGCTGGTAACCGATGCGAAGCTGAGTGACCTTTTCGGCCTTATTCTCTGGGGACGTAATGCATCCAAGGGAAAAAAGCAGAACGACTGCTAGCATAGTAATAAAAGTAATACTTTTCAAGAGCCATCACCTTTAACATGATGCTAATGATTTTTCATTGGTAATAATCTTTTGGTATGTGTATAGCTCAGCATGTAAGGAAAAATGATTCGCATGGCAGGAATTCAATCTCCATTGCAGAACCCTCGCCGGTTTTATATCGTTGGATGATTCCGCCGCAAAGGGCAAATGATCTTTCTAAGAATCTCCATGTTTGTTCATCCAGAGGATAATCTTGATCTTTTCCCTGCACAACTATGCATATGGAAACCCAGCCCTGATTAGAGGAAGTGATTATTTGTATCTCCGTTGCCCTTGTACTGGGGAGTCTTTCCAAGAGGTCCATCAAGGCATCGGTGAAACGCTCTTTATCCATGCGTACTATTGGTAGGTTTTTGTCGGCTTTGAACTCCAGAGTTGCTCTTTCAAGCAAATTGACATAAGCTATCCTCGTCCTGAGCGCCCTGATGTAATCTTCATATACATCGGCCTCGATAATGGCATCATCCTCATAAGGCTTGGACAGAGAAAAATCCATAATATCATTTAAAATAATATTGAGGTCCACATCATCTGCATAATAAGTGGGCCTAAAGCCGCGATATGTGACTGTATAGTCGTTCAGCATTCTATTGGCTCTTCTCAGAAGCGATCTGTCCAGAAACGATCCTAGCTTTTTGCTCTCAAAAACTTGATCCAACTTCCTTATGATCTGTCCAGCTTTGTGTACCAGATCCCAATCGAGCTTCTTACCACTATGCAATTCCGGCACAAAGCTGTTAAATTCAAAGAAAAGCTCATCAATTTGCTTTATATCAATGAGAGTCTGCAGGCCATCCGCCTCTCCGCTTTCCTCCAGCCAATCGAGCACATGAGAGACATAATCCAATCTGCCAATTATTATTGTAAAAAGTCTCTCCAGCTCTCTCATCAAATCCTGGGCATAAATTGCGGTATTCCTGGCCCACAGCGGAGTGATTTCCTCCAGGCCTGACAGCGAAAGTACATCCTGATACATAGAGCTCAGAATAGTCCATGCTGTATCGACGTCGACCATTCGGCCATGTCCTGAGCAGCAAAAGCTGATATTCTTTTTCTCAAGAATCCACATAATTTTATAAATAGATTTTATAAGATCAGACTGGTTCCAGCCGTATGCTCCTGCCATGCCCGGATTGGGGGCGAAGAAAAGGTCTCCGGTAAAAAGCAGACTTCCAGCCCTTAAGCATAAGCTGTCTGGGCTATGACCGGGTATGGAATATATCTCAAGCGAGTCTCCATTGCCCATTGAAATCGTTTGGCTTTGCAGGATGGGACCATAGCGTATTTTAATAGAGTCTACATAATAGGAGAATTTCCATCCTTTCAACTCAAGCTCAATCGCTCCGCCAATAATCATGTCCTGTCTGGAAAGCAGTTTGATATCGACAAAAATTGGGGCCATTTTTCTCCCGAGAAGGCCTGCCAGGGTTAATTCTGAGTCCTCCCTTATCAGGGCATCAGCCCCAATCTCCTGAGCAGCTACTGCAATATCGCCCAGATCCTTGATCATTCTGAGGCGATTTAATTGAAAACAATGGTCCAAATGAGCATGGGTTAGATATACGACCACTGGCCTTGGCTTCTCATTAAGCATGATCGCAATGTTCTCTACCAGGCAATCGAGCTGGTCGTCCAGAGCACCAGGGTCTATTAATGCGATTTGGTCTTCACCAGATAGGATGAAAGAATTGGAGGACATGAGATCTATCTTTCGAATATAGGGATAGAACTCCATTCCCCTGGTTCCGGGAATAGGTTGTATAATATTGGATTTTATCATAATAATCATCAGGTGCAACGAGATTTAATATGGATAATGAATATATTTAACGATTACGGTGAACGTTCCCCGCCCTAAAGGACGGGGCTTCTATCGCCTTTGCGGAGAGATTAAACTCTTTCCACCGCCTTTATCCTACAAGTTAAAATAGGCAGAAGTGCAATAGTGTATTATGGACTTCGCGTCTGGTGGATCTTTCGCTCAAACTCTTTTGATCCATATCGGTTTGATATTCGTCCAGGGGGGAAGTGATACATGAATCTGCGCGAGAAGACACTAATCGTTATGGGAGCTTCTCTTATCCTCGTGGTCCTAATCCTATACATCACTGCCCAAATGGAATTATTTCTAGGTTTTTCGAAGCTGGAAGAGGAAGTGATACGTAAGGATGTTGAGAGAGCCTTAAACGCCATATCCAATGAGCTTGATAGCATGGACGGTCTGGCGGATCATTGGGCCTCCAGGAATGATACTTTTGCTTTCCTCAAAGCAACTGATTCATCTTTCGTTAAAAATAATCTAGAAGAACTCGCTGATGAGAGCTTGAGCAATATGGGGATTAACCTGCTGCTTTTCATGGATTCTTTTGGGCAAATAGCCTTCAGCAGATACTTAGATGAAAATGGGAACCGCATAGAAATTCCCCATGACCTGCCAGATCAATTATCTTTTTATGGGTTTTGTCCAGGATGCTTGGACAAACAAAGCAAATATTCGGGTATTATTCTGATTTCCAACCATCCCATGCTTGTAGTCACTAATCCTGTAATCATGAGAAAAGGAGATGGAGCCTCTGCGGGCAGAGTGGTATTGGGGCGCTATCTGGCCGACAAAGAGGTTTCCAGGCTCTCCCAGATGACTCAATTGCATATAACAATTAATTCATTGAAAGATGAGAAGATCCCTTCGGACTTCATGGAGGCTCGGCTCTCTTTGCCAGGCAATGATTCGGTGCTGGTCAAAAATCTGGATAATGACTCCATTGCAGGGTATGCCTTTTTAAACAATATCTACAGCAATCCACTATTAATACTAAGAGTAGATTCGCCCCGGGCGATCTATATGCAGGGTTTGAAAAGCCTGCGGAGTTTTGTTATCCTATTCTCCCTGGCAGACATTTTTCTATTTATTCTTACTTTATTTTTCCTGGATCGTTCCGTTCTATACCGGCTAAGTGTTCTTACCACAGGAGTTGCCATGATAGGCAAGAGCCAGAACATGACCTCCCGCCTTGTGATCAGGGGAAAGGACGAGCTGTCTGGCCTTGCTTCATCCATAAATGGTATGCTCGATGCTTTGGAGCAGGCTAATGAAGATATCATCAATAGCGAAAGGCGCTACAAAGCAGTTGTTGAAGAGCAATCGGATTTGATCCTGAGAACCTTGACGGACGGCACAATAACCTTTGCCAACGAAGTTGTCTGCAGATTCTTCTCAAATAGCTTGGATAAGATAGTTGGGAAAGGAATAGACAGTTTGATCCCAACCGATAATTTGGAACCGGCTGTAGACGTGGTCAGCAGGCTTATGCCCGATAACTCTACGGCATCCTTTGAAAGTCTATTCTTGAGGCCAGAGGGCCGACGTTGGATTCAATGGACCAGCCATGGTATATTTAACGAATCAGGATCTCTAATCGAGATTCAATCTGTTGGCAGGGACATAACCGAGCTGAAGCTGGCAGAGGAAGGCCTCGCGCAGTCGGAGAGACGTCTGGCCGACATAATTGATTTTATGCCGGATGCCATCCTGGCCGTTGATCTGGACGGTAGGGTAATGGTCTGGAATAAAGCCATGGAGAGCCTTACGAGCGTCAAGGCAGATGATATGCTGGACAGAGGCAATTACGAGCACGCTCTGCCATTCTACGGATTTCGAAGACCAATTCTGGTCGATATGGTATTAACACCATTCAAGGAATTTGAAACCGAGTATGCGAGCTTCAAAAAAGAGGGGGATGCTGTTTTGGGTGAAATCTTTATCCCCCGTCTTGGGCCAAATGGGTCTTATCTGCTCGCAAAAGCAGCAACGCTGTACAATGCTGCAGGTGATAAAGTCGGGGCTATAGAATCCATTAAGGACATAACCGAACGAAGGAAAATGGAGCAAAAACTGGAGAGAACGCGGACGGAATTGCATATTGCAGCCGATATCCAGAAGAGCTTTATTCCCGAAAAGACTCCTGATATTCCTGAATTTGAGATAGAAGCGGTGACCATTCCAGCCATGGAGGTGGGTGGGGATTTTTATGATTTTATTATTCAACCAGAGGGAAAATATGGAATCGTAATTGCAGATGTTGCTGGAAAAAGCATTCCGGCCGCCATTTTCATGGCACTTTCCAGGACAATAATTCGAGCTAATGCCACAAATCAGTCCAAAGTCTCAACTGTGGCTAAAAATGCCAACAAAATGATTACATCTGATGCATCTGCAGGCATGTTTGTAACCTTAATTTACGGCATTTTGGATGGGGAAGCCTTATCTTTCCATTATGCAAATGCAGGTCATCCTCCTCCTTTGCTCTTCAGATCAGCAGACTGCACCATTGAAGAGGAAGCTCCAGTGGGAATTGTCATGGGTATTATTGATGATGCTGAATACAAGGAAAGTCGCATTAATTTCTCCTCCGGTGACATGGCTATCTTTTACACCGATGGGATTACAGAGGCTATGAACAGCCAAGGAGAGCTATATGGAGTAAAACGTCTTATCGACGTCATTAGAGGCAATTGTCAGGCAGAGACAAAAGAAATTGTTAAAAAAATACTCGCAGACATATCTAAGTTTAGCCAGAGCACAGAGCAACATGATGATATTACCTTGATAATAATAAAGGCTATAGGTCAACTGAAAAATCATTGCAGGACAAAGCTGATTTCTTGCAAAGAAAATATCCCCGAGATCGTTAGCTGTATTGACAAAAGGATGTCTGAGGGGGGTTTTAACAGAGAACAAATATTGGAGCTACAGGTGGCAGTGGAAGAAGCGTATGTTAATATAACAAATCATGGATATAATAAAGAGGAAGGTCTTATCTGGGTCTCCTTTGATTCCGGGAATGGATTCTTTATGGTAACCTTGGAGGATGAAGCCCCTCGCTTTGATCCTACTTTGTATAATAAGCGAAATCAAGGAGGCAACATTCAAGACCATCCGGTTGGCGGATGGGGCATAAATCTTATTAGGTCACTAACGGATGAACTGAAATACAAGTATAAAGATGGAAAAAATAAATTGATATTGATAAAAAAAGGGAGAGCGCACTCTAAGAAAAGCGATAATACTAACTAAGTCCCATGATATGAGATTATTTGCAATGATGACAATGAAAATATATCTTGAAACGAGTTTGAGGGGATGGCGAGCAGATGGAAATAGCTGAGAAAATTATTGGGGATATCTGTATTATCTCGATCTCTGGAAGAATTGATACGGTTACTTCCAAGGATGTGGAGGCTAAACTGGACGGAGCAATAGGGGAAAGGAAAAAGAAGATGATCATTAATTTGGCGAAAATGGACTATATCAGCAGTGTCGGGTTAAGGGTTCTGTTGGCAGCTTTGAAGAAACAGAGACAGAATCAGGGATCCATTCAGCTTGCTTCTCTGCAGCCTTTCGTGCAGAACATATTTAAGATAACAGGATTAGATAAGGTATTTCAGATCTTTCCTACAGAGGAAGCAGCGTTTCAGAGTCTGACGTCCGTTGAAGTCTAGCGTTTAATAAAGTTGGGAATAATTTCATGAAGATAACTGATAAGAACATCAATAATATCCAAGTCATTACGATCTCGGGAAGGATCGACGTAATATCCGCAAATGATCTTGAGATATTTCTAAATAATGCCATAGGCAATAATTCCAGAATGATCTTTGATCTATCTGAGACAGAGTACATAAGCAGCTCTGGGTTGCGCGTCTTCCTTGCGACTCTTAAGATATTAACGAAGAAAAATGGCGAAATGAGACTGGCATCACTTCAGCCTGTGATCAGAAATATACTCGATATATCTGGCCTCTCGAATATATTCTTGATACATCATAATCTTAAAGAGGCCATGGATAGCTTTGACTAGGAGTAATGGCATTAATTCCTAAGGTGTAGCTCTGAAGAGGAGCAGATGATTTGCCGGTATTTTGTTCAACTTTCCGCTGCTGGTCGTCGGGCTGGCCGAGATGGGCGACAAGATTCGGATCGCTTCCGCCCTCTTTGCCACAGAGTATAATCCGAGAATGGTTTTCATAGGCGTCATGATCGCGCTTTTGCTTCTATCCGTCATGGCCATTTTTCTGGGCAAGTATCTATTCAGCCGGATCGATCGCCGTGTGATTTCCAGAGTTGGTGGTGTCGTATTCTTGCTGATCGGCCTGTCTTTCCTGCTCTCAGCCGTCACATCGTCTGCTTTTGCCGACATGCTTTGAAATACTCGGTGAAACGTAGGCGTCCTGGTCAACGGCATTCCCAAGTTTCGCCTGTCCAGGGGCAGGTTGTCCATTACCAAGGTTATTTATTCTGCTGATTCATTCTGATCCGCGATCTCTTCTTTACTCCTTCTTGCGAGGCTATAAGCATTGCGAAGATACCGGCCTCCAAGAGTCTTACGGCTCTTGCTCGTACTCACTGACCTCGGCAAGCCCAGCCTTCATCGCCACCGCTCCCCCAACAGACCTGGGGCCGCGTGCCAAGAGGCTGCCCATGGCCAGCCGCCGCCCACGTGCGCGCACGCAAGCGGGCACGCCTGTGCATGCAAGTGGTAATCCGGAAGAAGAAGGAGGCCAAGCAGATGGAAATTTCGTTTGGCCGTGCGAAAGGATTAATAAGTTTAACATAAATGATTGCTTATTGAATAAAAGTAAGCACTTGTGTTTACATAGGCCCTATTCAGCCTTGCATATGATAAGCGATAATTATGGAGGAAGAACAGCAATGATCAAGAAACATGTATTCTTAGCCTTGATTGCAGTCCTGGTTTTGGCCTCGTCTGCCGGATGGGCCGAAGAGCCTAAAGAACTCACGATCTTTACTGCCGCGTCACTGACCGGCGCTTTTGGCGAGATAGGACAGATGTATAAGAATGAAACCAACATCAATGTAGTCTTCAACTTCGACGGCTCGCAGGCGCTTCGCACCCAGATCGAGAACGGAGCTTACGCTGATGTCTTCGCCTCTGCCAACAAGAAGCAGATGAATGCCTTGAAGAACGGTGGGCTGATGAACAACAGCAGCGTCGTCATCTTTGCAAGAAACAAGCTCTCGCTCATCGTTCCCAAAGATAACCCGGCTAAGATTTACAGCCTCTTTGACCTCGCCAAGCCAGGCCTTAAAATCGTCATGGGAACGAAGGATGTGCCGGTGGGAGACTATGCCCTGCAGATCATAAGCAATCTGGGCAATAATTCCTCATACGGTCCGGAATATAAGACAAAGGTGCTGGCCAATGTCATCTCTCAAGAGACCAGTGTCAATTACGTGGTGACCAAGGTGACTCTGGGAGAAGCAGATGTCGGATTTGCATATGTCTCCGATATCACCGAGGAACTGGCCGGCAAGGTGGATAAGGTAGACATCCCTGATGAATACAATATCATCGCCGAGTATCCCATGGGAATATTGCTGGAATCCAAGTATCCGACCGAGAGTAGGGAGTTCATGAATCTGGTAATGTCGGATGAGGGCAAGGCTGTCCTGGAAAAATACGGCTTTGCTCCTGTGGAAAACAAGCCTGCCAAATCCGAAGTGACAGCTTCGGCGGCAAAAGCTGCAGCTTAACAATGGCTTCCAATCAAGCTGATATTAGCCGTTTCGGTGAAAAAAGTCTTGTTGAGCTGATAAATCAGGAACACGAAACCATCGGCATCCCTTCCAGGACCCGAGAGGTGGCTCTGAAAACGGGTCTGGTCCTTTTGGTGACACTAGCTATTGCTTTTATAGCTCTGCCCGTGGTCGCGCTCTTCCTCAAGAGCCCCCCGGACACCATCCTCAGATCTCTGCATGATCCCGTGGTGATGGATGCGCTCCGCCTCAGTCTTATGACATCAACCATAACCACCATCACGATCGTAATTATGGGAACGCCCATAGCCTACGTCAGCGCTCGCTTCAATTATTTCGGAAAAGAGCTGGCTGACTCCCTAATCGACCTGCCTGTTATCATGCCACCCGCCGTGGCCGGTATTGCCCTGCTGGTGGCCTTTGGGAGGATGGGCATAGTGGGCCATTACCTGAACGCCTTTGGAATCAGCATCGCTTTCACCACCATGGCCGTGATCATGGCCCAGGTCTTCGTCTCCTCGCCCTTTTACATTCGCCAGGCCAGGACGAGCTTCGAAGATGTGGACCTGGCCTTCGAGAATGCCGCCCGGACTTTGGGTGCATCCCGGGTTTACACCTTCTTCCATGTGATCCTGCCCATAGCCATGAACGGCCTCATCTCCGGAGCCATCATGGCCTTTGCTCGCTCTTTGGGAGAATTTGGTGCCACCATCATGTTTGCCGGAAACTTCCAGGGTCGCACGCAGACCATGCCTCTGGCCATCTACACCGCCATGCAAGGAGATCTGGATGTCTCTCTCTGTCTGTCCATAATACTGGTAGCCATCTCCTTTGTGGTCATCTTTCTGGTGAAAACAATGACCAGGCGGATGTATAAGAGATGCTAGAGATTAATATCAAAAAGAGGCTGCGGGATTTCGATTTACAAGTGAAGCTGGACGTTGCCAGAGGCAAGACGCTTATGCTGGTGGGAGATAACGGCTGCGGAAAGACCACTCTGCTTAACCTGGTGGCGGGGCTCGATAATCCCGATAAAGGGAGGATTGCTCTGGATGGCAGAGCGCTTTATGATTCCGAGAGCAAGACAAATATTCCTCCCGAGGCCAGAGGCATTGGATATGTCTTTCAAAGCTACGCCCTCTTTCCCCACATGAGCGTCTACGACAATGTGGCCTTTGGGCTGCGCACCCGGAGGATGGCGGCGGGGGAGATCAAAATCCTGGTGAAAGAGCATCTAGAGGCGGCTGGGCTTTGGGAGATCAGGAAGGCAAAGGCGGCAGATGTATCGGGCGGCCAGAAGCAGAGGGTGGCACTGGCCAGAGCTCTGATCATCGAGCCTCGCCTCCTTTTGCTGGACGAGCCTCTTTCTGCATTGGATGTCAGGAAGCAAGCGGCTATGAGAAAAAAATTGAGTGAGACAATTCGCGCTTGCGTTGTTCCCTGCATCATCGTCACCCATGACCTGAGAGATGTGGCCTGCATGGGAGATCAGGCCTGCCTTCTGGAGCGGGGAAAGCTGGCCCTGCACGGAGGCGCAGAGGAGATCCTTAGCTGGGGCTCAGGCATGGACGCAAGAATCATATGAAGGAGGAAATAGCAGTAAGCAGCCCACTCCGCCCCCAGGAGGCGGTAGGAAATCCTGGCAGGGATGACCTTCCCATTTTGCGCAAAAAGGAGGTGCTGGTGCAGGCCGTCTTCAGGGGCGTTGCCGGACAGGCGTTCTCGGCAGACCGCGGCAATTTTCAGGGCAGCCTGGGACGGACGTGTGGAACGATCGACTCTTGTGAACGGCACTATTGACGGCCTGATGGAAGACGCCCAAAAGCATGGGACAAGGGTAGTTTTCTATGGCTCTACCATCGCAGGAACTGCCTTTTTGCTAGGTCTGGAAAGATGGTGCCCATATTCGACTCGAAGCCAATGTATAACTTCTGGAACGGGGGAAAAAATGGATCGCATCATTCGTAAAACTCTCATTGGTGATTTATCATGACCAAAAGGATGGGATTGGAGCTTTGCGGCAGCAGCGCCGCAGAGGTGCTAAATTAAGCTCGTCGGCTGATTTCCGTCCTTCGACCTCGGATTTGGCAAGAGCGGAGCGGATAGTCTGGACGAAACCGACATCGTCTCTAATCTCAAGAGACGACTCATGGGGGACAGCCAGGGCGAAGGCTTTGGACAGATCAGTGACGGCCTTGATGAGCCTGGCTTTTCCGTCCTCCTGTTTTAGGATATGCTCTTGAGCTTGGGGAAGAAGGGAAAGCTTTTGGGCAGCAGTCCCTTTCGTCCAGAGAGACAAATCAAAGCCGTGAAAGAGACTGCCGCAGATCTCGTACTTCTCCATCATCGCCGCCACTGCATCTTCCTGTTTTATGGAAGTCTCGCCGGTTCCGCCGCTTTGCGTGTAGTTGGCCAGAGCGCTTTTGAGATAAGGAGTCAGGCCGATGATATCTTGGATGGATCAACAACACGTCTTGGATTCTCCGCGATTTCCTCTAAACGGCCTAACCTCCATCCCCTCGGAACCATCTGTCCCTCTTGTTCCTCGAACCCATCAGGAAACAGCGCCGCCGTCTCTGCGTCCATGCCCGCAGGTGCCCGCCCCTCCGTCCGCGCGCGCACGGGATCGAAGTCTACGAACCAGGACTTGAAGAGCGTGCGGGCCATGGCCTCCAGAGTCTCGTTCATGCGACGGTTGGCCTCGATCTTGTCATCCAGGGAGCCGAGGATGCGGGCAATGGCGCGCTGCTCGGGGAGGGGCGGCAAGCAAATTTTTAAGGAACGTAATTGGCCGAGGTTGAATCCAGGAACAGAAGTGCCGATGGTTTGGTTTTTGATCTCGTCGGACATCACTGGGCTTGAAAATAGATAATAAAGATAATTGCTATCAACCTTTGTTGGATCAGGAGACAATTTCATCATATTGTTAGATATGACATATTCTGGATAGGGACAATTTTTATCTATCAATCCAACTTGCCCAACAGATCCCCTAGATGTAAATATCAGATCGCCTTTTCTGGCTTTAGATCTTTCAAAATCTCTCGATTTCTCCACAGACATAAATGCAATATTTTTATGGTTTAATTGCACACTAATGTCTTCACTTAAATTAGTTCCTCGAATAATAGGCACTCCGCAACTTTCAAAAAATCTGGGTCCTATGCTTGACCAAAATGGCCCTGCTGCTAATGCATTTGGTGTATCCGCTTTTATTTCCTCGACTGCAACTACTTTCCATTCTTGAGTGGAGGCTTCAGATTTCATGCTCCATCCTCTTCAGATTGGTCTGAATCTCCATCTCCCTTCGCCCCTTCAAGCTCCGCTTCCAGCTCTTCGATAGAAGGCAAGCTTCCCTTGAGATTTTCCGGCAGTGCCGCAGATAACTGATAATCCGCAACGCCCATTGGCTTATTGATGTTCTTCAATGCGTACTCCACAATAACCCGATTCTTCGTCTTGCAGAGCACAATCCCAATCGATGGCCCGTCCTCTGCATGCCTCAAGAGATCGTCCACTGCAGAAAGATAGAAATTCATCTTGCCCGCAAATTCAGGTTGAAACTCAGTGACTTTCAGGTCGATGACCACATAGCAGCGCAGATTCAGGTGGTAAAATAGAAGATCGATATAAAAATCCTGGTCTCCGACCTCCAGGCGATACTGGCCTCCCACAAAGGCGAACCCCACCCCAAGTTCCAGCAAGAACTCCCGCAGATGACTGAGCAGCGCCGCCTCCAAATCCCGCTCCTGCGCCTCCTTGCCCAGAGTCAGGAAATCGAAGTTGTATGGATCTTTGAGAATCTGCCTGGCAAGCTCAGACTGGGGAGCCGGCAGCGTCCTGTCAAAGTTGACCAACGCTCGCCCCTGCCGCTCGTACAGGCCGCTCTCAATCTGGTGGACCAGGACGTTCCTGCTCCAGCCGTGTTGGATCGCGGCCCGGATGTAGAAGTCCCTGACAACTGAATCCTTTACCTTATCGAGGATCGTTATGTTATGGTACCAGGTAATTTGTGCAAGCACCTCTTGCACAATTGGCTCGTCTGGATAGGCTTGTGCAAATCTCCTCATATATTTCAAGTTTCTAGGCGAGAAGCCTTTCATCTCCGGAAACTCTCGCATGAGATCCAAAGACAGTCGGTCAATAACCTTAGACCCCCATCCCTCCAGACGTTGCTGCTCTAGAATCTGCCTGCCTATTCTCCAGTACAGCAATACCAGCTCACGATTGACCGCCAGCCCTGCTTTTAGCCTGGCCGCTCTTATTTGATCCTTCAAGTTTGCCAGAATAGCAGCATAGCCGGTCGGCAACTCAATCAATCGCTCCTCAGATCTCATGCCCAGGCCCCCTTGCCGGACCTTTTGCTCCACTATCGCAAAAAGTCATTTCAGCCCAGCCTTACTCCCAACGCACGCATCATCTGAAATGTGTCAACACATGCAATGTGACTTCCTCCCTGGCCTAAAGACCAGGGCTTCCTGCTTCACCGAGCCGACGCTTACTTAGACGTATGCCTAAGCCGGAGGTCAGTTCTCCACAGGCTATCCCCCTCAGTCCGAGGGTTAAGATG
>Ga0247841_10002887_pt1 | contig 33085 bp, 41 predicted proteins | sample LaCruzMarch2015__2_FD_192410 | JGI IMG/M metagenome (GOLD analysis project Ga0247841, IMG submission 192410) | Freshwater microbial communities from meromictic Lake La Cruz, Castile-La Mancha, Spain - LaCruzMarch2015_18m | ecosystem: Environmental > Aquatic > Freshwater > Lake | place: Spain...
CTCTCTGAGTAGCTAACTGCTTTCTTTGCTTTGCGTTTCATAACTCTCCTCACTTTAGTTGTCAACCAAAATCAGGAAACTACAACGTTCGAGCTTACTTTCTCCTCAAGGTCAAGCGTAAATCAAGCGTAATATTATTACGCTTGATTTACGCTTGACCCTGAAGGAATTGAGTAAAAGAATTGACTGATGGCTTTCAAAAGAGTAACGGAAATGATATCGGGATGATGGAATACCACCATGTGATCTTACTGTTGCTATGAAAAGCTTTGACATCGTAATTCAAATCAATATGGATATTTAGTTGGAAGAAAAAAACGCCGGGGTTAACCGGCGTTTATATTTGCTTGATAATAGATTAGGTTAATTGCTGGCAATTACTTTGAAGAACCTCCAGTTCTCAGTTCCAGTGTAAGTATAGGTAAGACCTGATATGAAATCGGGGTCGGTCAGCCAAGTCCAGCCGCTTGGGAAAACAGCGTCAGGGTCATCAGAACCATAGACTTTATAACCTGCTGTTGCGCCGGAAATTGCAGCCCAGCTGAGTTTAACAGAGCCGTCTTCCAAATAAATTGCTGCAACGGGTGTGTCGGGGGTGATTGCAACAGGGAAGATATCCGTCCAGTTGGTTCCAACTCTGATTCCGTCAATATGCACGATTGGAGTATCGACCGTTTGCCGTATTCCAAAACCGCCAATGTTGAATGCATCAGCAGTTGTTTCGCCACTGCTGACAGTCAAATCAGCAGTAGGTTCTGCACCCGGAAAAGCCGGATTGATAAACAGCTTGGCTTCATCATTAGTTACTCCGGCGACAAAAGAGTATTTAACAACTACAAGATAAGTGGTGCCGGGGGTATAGGTGTATCCTGTGTAAGAGCTGGCTGCACTTGCGTTTTTTGATAAACCCATGCGGAAATTTGTCGTGGAAGCATCTTTTTGAATGAATACTCTACCATAGTAACTCCCAGTCCATAGATTGGTCCCAAAGTGAAAGACATAATCAGAATTGGCAGAAGGACTGCTGGTAACATTCATCAGGAAAGAGCAATACACACTACCGCTGGTTTGAGTGAAAAACGTCCGGTTTATATCTTCTCCATTACCTTGGGTCACACCATCCAGCCCTGAAACGGATGGGTAAATAGCCCGTGTACCTGAATAGGTTAATCCGGAAGCTCCTACTTTGGGGGGAAGAGTGCCTGCGCTACTGTAAGCATTCCAGTTATTATCATGCAAATAAGTGTTGGTCACATAATCGAAATTCTCTTCCAACAGGAGTGCGGAAGTATCGGCTATGCCGGTTGTTTCAGGAACTGAACCATCAGTTTTGTAATTGATAAACAAATCGCTACCGTTATAAGGGTAGATTTTGAAGAAATAATTACCACTTATTTCAAGTCCGGTAAAAGTGTATGTTTGTATGCCCTGAGCTACATTTCGTGCCAGAGTGGTGTTAGTAATGGCATTTCCGTCTGTTGGTGCTATAATGTCAGCAAAACTGCTGCCGCTGCCTTTGATTAAATATCCTTCAGCAGTGGCATCCGTCCAGGTCAGATTTATTGATGTAGTGGTAACGGTACCGGTTGTAAAACCCGTAACATACGTTGCAGGTTCAATAGCTGAAACGACTCCGTTGCAGATGACAGTTTGATTTATAGCGCCGGATGAAGTGGCGGTAATTGCTTCGGTATTGTAAACAGCAGAGGGCAGACCACTTTTGAGACGGGCGTAGATGGTTGTGGTTCCACCCGTTTGTTCGAAAGTAAGAGGAGTGGTGTATCCACTGCCAGAACTAAGAGAAACCTCGTAGTTAGTTGAGGCTGCAAGGCTGATATCATTGGTCAGGTTTGAGCCGCTGATAATAAAGGTCTGGGCTGTTGAAGGTCCGCTTCCGACAGTATAATTAAATCCGCTTAGGCTGGAAGGATAGACAAAAATTGCAGGAGTTGAGCTGACCGGAAACAAATCTGACCAAGTGGTTGCAACCCTGATTCCATCAATCGTTTCGGTAGATGCCGTAGCTGCTGCCCCTTGTTTTAATAATATTGCGCCAATTCCGGGTGGGTCAGCTTTTGTTGTTTCGAGATAAGTAAATTCAGGAGTTGGCTCGGTCAATGGGATTGATATTAACGGATTCAAAACAAACAACTTGATTTCATCGTTCAGAGTTCCTGCTACAATTGTATATTTAACCACAACAGTATAAGTTGTGTTGAGAGAAAAAACTGTTGTAGATGTATTGTTTGAATTACTTCCGTCAGTAGATTTAACCACTCCCATCTTAAAACCACTTCCGGAAGGATTGATAAACAATCTGCCATTGAACGTATTAATACCTACGTTAGGTTGGAAAGCCATCAGGTAATCGCTGAGAATAGCTGCGTTGGCGTTGCTGACATTAATCATGGCAGAATAGTAAACTGAACCGCTGGTCTGGGCAGTATATGCCTTGCTAACATCCTGCCCGGTGTTTATCTGTATTGCATTTCCGATACCGCTACCCGGGTGCCTCAAGGCAGTCAGTCCAGGCATTGTGACTGTTATGGGGTTGGGAATATCTGTCCCATGGATTGTCCAGCCATTATCTGTAAGTAACTGACCGGCAGCATAATCGATATTCTCTTCCAGCAGGGTTGTGCTCCAGGCTTGTGTAGCAAAAGCCAACAGAATAATTGAGCTTAATAAACATAAAAACCTTGTCTTCATGAGTTCCTCCCAAGTAAGTCTAAGGTTCAAATTGAACCACTATCAATTCCTCTGTACACTGCCATGCCGTGCAAGGTAATATCATGTTGTGGTCACTCTTCTAAACTTACTGCATAATATTATTGGGGCAAGTTTTAGGCAAGGGAAAAATTGTCTTGACATGGTAATCCTCAAATTCTTTGATAACCTAAGATAAACAAAGAATTGTAAGAGTTCAAATCCGGGTATCTGGTCGGATTTGAAGAAACTAATATGAAGATTATTTTAAAAACTGGAGGCAACCAAATGCGTTGTTTTTTATTGGTTCTGTTTGTTATAATGCTTGCTCCATTTATGTATGGAGTTACGTACACAATCAATCCGACCGGAGGTAATTACCCGTCCTTCACGGCAGCTTTCAGCTATTTGAACGGTCTTACTGTCCTCCCGGCAGGCGGTATTGAATTCCTTGTTCCGGCAAATCTCACTTTCACCGAACTGCCTGATCCACTGACTATCCTCGCAACAGAAACTTCGCCTGTAGTATTCCACAAATCAGGTACCGGCGCTAACCCGGTGATTTTCAATGATACATGTCCCAATACCCGTGGGATAATCATGATGGTAAATTGTGCCTGGATCACTTTTGACGGCATTGACCTGGCAGATCCCATCATCACCGATGCCAACCAGTATGCCTTCGGGTACGTAGTCGAGACCGGTACACATATAACCATCAAAAACAACCATGTGCGCGATTTCGCCAACATGGGCATTTATATACGCCTGGCTTCCACTTATGCAACCGTATATAACAACATGGTAACTCATTCGCCGGGTTTCACGTCCAACGCCACCTCCATATATGGCATAGACCTTCAGTATAATGCCCTGGCTGACCAATTCACAATTGAAAGAAATATTGTCAGTGGCCTTAAGGGAGGAATAGCGACCTCGACCCTTTACGGCATCCGTCTTGGTCAGGTCAATGGCAAAATCATCAATAACTTCGTTTCTCTGACATCCAACAACAATGATACGATCTATGGGATCAGGGCAGATAACCGGGCGGGCAAGACCATAGATGTGGACTTCAATACCGTTCTCATCAGCGGAACCGCTACGGACGACGGATACGCACTTGCCACTTTCGGTGGTGAAAGCTCTTCCACCTTCCATATCCGCAACAATATTTTTCTCAACAACCGCACCGGATTTAACCAATATTGCGTTTACCTGGCTCTGATTACACCGGTTTACGTGGTGGATTATAACGTGTATTATTCTGGCGATGAGGTTAATACTTTTCTGGGAAGATGGTTTCAGACTGAAATAACCGGCTTCAGTGATTGGCAAACGACTTCTAACTTTGATATTCATTCCAAGCTCAAAAACCTTACCTTTGTCGATCCCACCCTGGGTGACCTGCACCTGAGTGGGAATGCAATCGGCGATTATGACCTCTCGGGAACGCCAATTGCAACCATCCAGAACGATATTGACAATGATACCAGGTTTGCTGCCCATCCTTACAGGGGGGCTGACGAAAACACAACCGTTCCTCTCAACGTTGAAGTTTCCATCCAGCCTTCGACGTTAAATTTTGGAATTGTTCCAATTGGAACGTCATCCATCTTGTCCATTACTATCAGTAATTCCGGTGCACTCCCCATTACTGTCGATACACTAACAACTCTATTACCCTACCAGATAAGGTTTACAAACGGAGTATGGGGGCAAGCCCTTACAGGATTTAATCTTGCTGTCACCACAATCGCAACGGTTGAGGTCAAATACTCTCCCACGGTTTTTGGTGATAATCCCGGCGTGCTTTACATTGAGACAAACGTTCCCGGTAGCGAAATAGTTGGTTTTCCCCTGAATGGGCAAGGTGGAGATGCAGAAATCAATGTTACTCCTTCTTCTTTAGCCTTTGGCAATAACCTGATGAACCAGCCTTCCACTCCTCAGGTATTAAATGTTCAAAACAATGGAAATTTACCCTTACAGGTTTCTTCCATTATTTGCCCGGCAGGTTTTGAACTGCGTTATCCTCCCACGGCTAACTGGAGCAATACCATATCCGGTTTTGCGCTTTTACCAAACCTTTCAGCTGATATTGAAGTCAGATTCTATCCCACTCAGCTTAATGCCTATAGTGGCAACATCATAATTACATCTAATGATGTTGACGAGCCAACGGTAAGCGTTGCAGTATCAGGGACAGGTGTGGCTGTTAGTCCGCCCCGAAATCTTGTTGCTATTCCGGGCAACCAGACTGTAACCTTGTCATGGGATGCACCGCTCCGGTTTTCACGCGATGGAAGACCTTTCTCTTCCTATAGAATCTACCGCAATGCCTCAATATTAACTGAAACTACCAACAATAGTTACATTGACAATAGCGTGGTAAACCTTAACCAATATACGTATTATCTGACAGCTCTTTATACAAATCCCACTGATGAATCCGCCCCATCCAACAGCGTAACGACTATGCCTTTCAACTCAATTCCTGTAATTGCTGCAACACCGGATTCTCTTACTTTTGGCAGAGTTCCCCGTAATGCAATATCGGATTCTCTTACATTCGTAATCGAGAATAACGGTTGGGTTGATCTTCAGATAACTTCAATTTCTACTCCTTCATGTTATACAATTTCCCTGGATGGTATGATATGGGATTCAGTGCTGACAAATCTGACTATTATACCCGGAGCAGATACACTTATCTACATAAGATTTAATCCTATTGAAATAACAGACTACAACTCAAATCTTACCATAAATTCCAATGATATCACTTATCCGGCTTATCTTGTCCACCTCTTTGGAACTGCGACCGGCATTGTTCTTAGCATGCCTCAGATATTTTTTGCCGGAGTATGGTATTCAGAAGCTGCCTGGGGAGATTATGATAATGATAATGACCTCGACCTTCTTCTGACCGGCTACGATTATGCGTTATCCCAGAACCGTATATACACGAATGAATTAAATGATACATTCACAGAATCGCTTGTAGATACTACAGGTGTTGGCAACTCTATGGCAAACTGGGTGGACTTTGACCGCGACGGTGACCTGGATTTCTTTGTCAGCGGACAGCATTTGTCTGCTGAAAACTTTTTTGCTGGTCTTTACAGGAATGACAACGGAGTATTCAGCTTGGTTCAGACCGGTATTACCCCCTTGCGAGGCGGTTCTTCCGAATGGGGTGATTTTGATAACGACGGCGACCCCGACCTGCTTATAACAGGCACTGATGTAGATGGTATTTCTCATGCTGATCTCTACAGGAACGATGGGAATGGTGTTTTCACGCTTCTCAACTCAGGGCTGCCCCCTGTCGATATTTCTGATGCGAAATTCTGCGACTATGATAATGACGGAGACCTCGACATTGCCATCACAGGCTCTCATGATAGCGGGGATTACATCACCAAGATTTTCAGGAATGATGGAGTCTTGCCGTTAACAGAAGCTTATAATGCCCCGGTCGGACTGCGCTATGCTGACCTCGTATGGGGTGATTATGACAATGATGGCGATGAGGACCTCCTCGTGACCGGCTCTTTTGTGAACGAGGAAAACAGTATTACACGGATTTACAGAAATGACGGAAATTCCCTGTTTACTGTGATTAATCCCGGTATCCCCGGCATCAGGCAGGGTGACATTATCTGGACCGACCTTGATAACGATGGCTGGCTTGATATCTTTATGAATGGTGTTTTTAATACCGGACAATGGATTGGCTGGGGTTATCTTGACCTTGGAGGTGAATATGTTTATGCAGATTCAATTGATTCCTTCAAATATCCCAATATAGTTCCCGGCGATTATGATAATGATAATGACATGGATTTCTTCATGAGTGGTCGGTATGCTTCTCTGGACTACAGAAGTAATATCTACCGCAATGATTATCCCATCCCGCAAATACCTCCGACTCCACCGCTAAACCTTTTTGTTGCCATTGATTCATCTTTGGTGACCTTCACCTGGAGCCCGGGTTCTGATGCAGAGACCCCAACCCCTGGTCTTACTTACAATCTCTATGTTGGTCATTCGAATAACACAGATGAACATTATACTGCCATGGCAAACATTGCAACAGGATACCGCCGGATTCCGGCTGCAGGCAACATGTGGCAGAAAACATCTTTTTCTATGCGTCTTCCCAATGGCGTTTACTACTGGGGTGTGCAAACCATTGATAACAGTCTTAAAGGTTCTCCGTTTGCACAAGGAATTCAATTTGAGATTCAGGGGGTTAGCAACAATGACACTATAATTCCGACCCTGGTTACAAAACTTGAAGCCATTTATCCAAATCCGTTCAATCCTGAGACAACTATCAGCTATAATCTCAGGAGTAAGGAACATGTTCAGATTGAAATATATAATCTGCGGGGTCAATTGGTCAAAACACTGGAGGAAAACACCAAGTCCGCAGGAAAGTATATCACGAAGTGGGATGGAACAGACAATAACGGCTCGAGCGTGGGTTCAGGCATCTACTTCTGCCATTTCACAGCCGGCAAAGTAAAATCTGTTAAGAAACTCAGCTTGATAAAATAACTTATGTAACGATGGCGCACAGGAATAACAGAAAAACCTTGACGGATTATATCTGTGATTTAATATATATTTGTGGTATGGGAATGTACCCAAAACTTTAGAAAGATAACTTAAATTATAAGGAGATGACCATGAAACAAGCACGTCTTATCGCTTTGGTAAGTTTGTTAATGACTTTGTCTATTTTCTCGGTGCTGAATGCAGCTACCACCTATACCTGGAATGGTGCAACAGCTGTCTGGACTGCTGGTACAAACTGGACTCCACCCAGAACAACACCGGCTACAGATGATGTTCTGCAGTTTAATAATGGAGCTACCCAGACAATCACGGGAGTTACATCCCAAACAATTGGACAGTTTCTTGTTTCCAATAACACCAAAATAACTTTGCAGCCTAACGTTACTGCCACAACATTGACCATTGGGGGCGGAGATGGCGATGATTTATCGGTAACTGCCGGTTCAGAATTGAATTTCTCGACCCCTACTAATTTAACTTTAATAATGACCCTGACAGCAGCGGCAACCGCATCAATCAGCGGCAACATGACATTCTCTGGTACCTCTGCTGTTACTGCACATAGACTTACAGCCGGTGCTATAGGAGCAATAGTCTTTAACAGCGGCAGTATCTTTACAGCAGGAACCAGATTCAATGGTAATGCTTTTGGCACTGCTGCACCCTACGGAGCTGTAATCTTTGGTAACGGTTCTACTTATTATTATACAGCCGGTGCCAATCCCTTTGGGGCAGCTGCACCAAATTCTGTGTTAACCTTCCAGACGGGTAGCTTATATGTACATGGGGGATCTAGTGCACCTGCTTATTCCGGAAGATCCTATGCCAATTATGAACATAATTTTGCCAACGGTTTCAGTGCAACCGGCGGAAGTGTCTGTAATTTTGATAATTTAACCATAACTCAGTGCACCACGATTAATCTCAACCTGACAGGCGGTATAAACATCAGGGGTAATCTTGCCGTTAATAGCGGCACCTTAACTTTCACTCCTGCAATACCTGTACTACCAGCAGTTCTTCTACCACTTTCTTTCACTGGTGGCAGCGATCAGACAATCAGCGGGGCGGGTACCTTAACCTTTGGTCCAAACTGTAGCGTTGTGGTTAGCAAAACCGGCACCCTTATTTTAGACCGGGATGTGACAATCCCTACGACGCTAACGCTTTATAATGGCGCTATAGATACTAATGGTCATGTTTTAACGGTTAATGGTGTTGTTTATGAGACAAAAGCAGCAGCGACCGGAACCACCGGTGGTGCTGTTCTTTTGGATATCCCCGCAGTAACGCACAATTTACATGTTTTTGATACTGCCGTTCAAATCGATGCGCTTGAATTCGGGCAAACTGTATTAGCAACTCCCTATTGGCAACCTGCAGACGTTACATTAGTTAATACAGGTTTGGTTTTGATGCTGACGGGTAGTAATCTGGGTGGAAAAACATTAACTGTTACGCATAGTCTTGGTTTTACACCTGCTCAGATAGCTTATAGACTAAAAAACAGTTCTGATGCTTGGGGTACATGGTATATGCAGACCACCGGGTTAAATGGAACTACAGCAACTATTGTATTACCAAGCGCAAAGTCTTGGGGTGATGTAGAAATTGTCTTCCCGACTGAAGGAGGTCAAACCCTGCCGGTCGAACTATCATCATTCACTGCCACAGCCACTGCTGATTACTTTGTTCAGTTAAATTGGACAACCCAGTCCGAGACCGGAGTAGCGGGATACTACATCTACCGCAACAGCAATACCGATTTGGATTCTGCTTATAGAATACCGGAATTGATTCAGGCAACCAATACCGGCAGCGAAGCAAACTACACATTTGTTGACAATGAAGTGGGAAATGGCTTGTGGTATTACTGGCTGGAAAACTTTGATATTGACGGACAGGGCAATTTCCATGGTCCCATCAGCGTTACTCTGAATAATGCCAATGGCAATACAACGCCACCGGTATTTCCAACTGTGACTATGCTGAAGAACATCTACCCCAATCCTTTCAATTTCACGCACACGGCAAATATCTTTTATGATTTGTCTAAAGCCGGAAAGGTCACCCTCGAAGTTTATAATGTCAAAGGTGAGAAAGTCCGTGTTCTTGTTTCTGAAAGCAAGGACGCAGGTGCCTGGAGAACTGCCTGGAATGGTAAAAATGACAACGGAAAGGCTTGTTCCGGCGGTATGTATTACATTAAAATGACTTCCAATGAGACTTCCGCTACCCGAAAAGTTGTTTTGGTGAAGTAAGCTCTAAATGGTTTAAACAGTAAATAAGAAGGCTGCCATATTTGTGGCAGCCTTTTTTTGGTTAAGCAATCAAAGGTGGTTATGCCAAAGGAAGGAGAGTGGCTGCCCTCAGTTGACCAAAAAAGCAATAAAATTACACATGAAATTGCGTTCAGACAGACGAGGGCGTCTATCCTACAGTCGTAGGGTGGCTGCCCCCAGCCGACTAAAGAGCATTGAAATTACACATAAAATACACATGAAATTGCGTTCAGACAGACGAGGGCGTCTATCCTACAGTCGTAGGTTGGCTGCCCTTAGCCGACTAAAGAGCATTGAGAACACACATGAAACCCTTCGACAAGCTCAGGGTGACAGTGTTTAGACAGCCGGGGCGTCTATCCTACTTGCAGCAACAACTTTCAACAACCTGGTTTTGCGCTAAAATCAGCCTCAATAGCATTACGCTACCATTACGCTATCATTACGCTATCATTACGCTATCATTACGGAGTAACTGCGTATTGGTAGCGTAATGGTAGCGCAATGATTCCGTAGTTCTTTTATGGGAATAAAGAGGCTTCTTCTTATGATAGCTTAGATTTTATTCACTGTCCCCAAGAGGATTCAAATTACCTGCTCTTATCGCTTTCCGGGGTTTGCAGATCCAAATTGAGGTCAAAAGAATCATTGGATTTATTGCCATCATACTTCAGGGTGAGGGCAGAGAAAAGTTCCCGATAGGATGTTTTGAGAAGAGGAACATCGATTTTGATTCTCTTGGGTCGAAACAATAGTTTGGGATAGAAAATCAGTTTATTCAAAAAACTTATATGAGAAAAGAAGCGTGGATTGTAATCAATGACAAGCACAGGATATTTTGTAAATTTAATCTGCGTGGTTCGTATGTCAGTGATATAAGTCCATGGTATCTGGAAGTTTATAAAAGTATTTACTTGATAATAAACTCCCACATGATTGATTAAAATGGCAGGGTTTGATTCAAAAAGCAAGCCGAAAAGGGCAATAATACTCACTCCCAGATAATAACTGAGACCCCAACAGAGAAGATGTATGAAAAGCCAATGACCAAAACTCTGAAAATAAAGTTGTTTCATATAAAAAGCCACACAAATATAGGCAAACATGGCTATATAGGTGATCAGGAAAAAGAAAATTTTGACTTTACTGAAAGATACCGTGATTTCCGGCTTACTCAAATTCATACTAATCTCCCAGGCTGATGCCCAAGCCTCTGGCTGTTTGGACAAGATTGGAATCCAGGCTGATGAAATTATATTGGCTGATGGCTTCCAAAAGAGGCACGGAAACGATATCAGGATGATGATAAGCCACCATGTGACCCCATTGCTGCTGCAAAACAAGCTCGAAAGCCTTGATGCCAAATTGCGAGGCAAGAATGCGGTCGAAGGCATTGGGACGACCGCCCCGCTGCAAGTGCCCCAAAATTGTTTCCCTGATATCCACCTCGCAACCGGCAGCTTTTAGTTCGTGAGAAAGCCGCTGAGCTGCTCCCCCCAGATGAATTTTCATACCTCCGGGCTCGGTGCATTCCTCAAAAACCATATCACCATCCACAGGTTTGGCTCCCTCTGCCACAACGATAATGGCAAAACCCTTGCCGGCATCGATACGACGGTTGAGAGCTTCCATGACTTTGCTGATTTTGTAAGGAATTTCCGGAATTAAGCAGACTTCCGATCCTCCGGCAATCGCTGCATGCAAAGCAATCCAGCCGGCATAGCGTCCCATCACTTCCAGAATGAGAATCCTGTGATGACTGGCAGCCGTGGTGACCAATTTATCCACAGCATCGGTGGCAACATCCACCGCTGTCTGAAAACCGAAGGTAAAATCAGTGGCAGAAAGGTCGTTATCTATGGTTTTGGGCACGCCGATGACATGGCAGCCTTTCTCAAACAACTTCTGTGAAATGGATTGCGAACCCTCTCCGCCGATGTTTATCACAGCTTCGATATTCTGATATTGCAGCCTGTTTAGCAAATCGTCTGAGCGGTCAACCTCAATCCAGGTTCCATCAGGTTTCTTCACAGGCCAGGAGAAAGGTCCGCCTTTATTGGTGGTACCGATGATGGTTCCGCCCTGCACATGGATGCCGGCAACTCTTTCCTCGGTCAGGTCAATCATATGCATGGGTTCCATCAGAATGCCGTTGAAGGCATCCAAACTGCCCAAAACCTCCCAGTCACGCTCGTGGGAAGCCCTTTTGACTATTGCCCTGATGACTGCATTCAGCCCGGGGCAATCACCGCCGCCGGTTGTTACTAATATACGCTTTTTCATAATATCTCCTCAGTAGTACGGGATATGAAGTCCAAGTTACCCTTGGGTTTGATGACCCATGAAACTTTCGTCAGGCAACATGTACTCCAAATCCCTGCACCGTTTTCGCACAGCCTCCTGCGCAGGAATGACTGGATCGGCATGCTGCTCTACATCTTATCTATTCGTAATAAAATAACGTGTGACTACTCACTCAGATAAACGCTCTTGGATAGCCTGCAAAAACACAGAATTGAAAAAGACCCCGCACAACGTTATACCATTGATACTCAATTGCGCAGTCGATTGCAAGGCTAACCAGCGCAAATGTTTACAGGCTTCAGTGCATCCACGGTCTTTCAGAAAATCGCTGACTTTGTTGAGCTCAGGAAAGTTTGCGCCAATCTTGTTGGTCAGATAGGGCATCGTCTCAAGAGAATTGGTAAACAGCATCAGGATATCTGCATATTGCTTCTGTGAAAGAGTGGAATACCTTTTGCGGATTTTCTGCTTATCCAAAACCCGCAGGGTGTTGTGGAATGAACTCATAATTCTGCTTTGGAAAGACGGCTGCAGCGGTGACAAAAAATTGCAGCGCAAAGACTCTATCTCTTTGAGCTGAGCCAGTTTGCCGCTGAAGAAATGCTCTCTAAGGTAAGTGAAATAAGCATTTTGGTCAGTCTTTTCCGCAAAGCGCAACTGAGCCATGAAGTTCATCAGGTTTCTGTCATAGAAAGGCAGATAAAACCTGAAACCGAGTGCTTTGTAATAAGCCAGAGTATTGACAATATACTTTCTTTCGTTGTGCAGCAGATTCCAGTGCTCCAGAGTGGAGATAATGTTCTTTTGATTAGATTTATACAGTGCCTGAACAGAATTGAGCAGCCGGGCATATAGCAGATTATAAAAAGAGGAGCTTGAAAGGCAGGTAAGACTGAAATATTTGTCAAACAGATACTTAACAGCAGAGTCAAAAGTCTTGATTTTGTGGACAGTGGGAGTGATATAACGTCCGGTCAGGAAATCACCGCCAAACCCTTTGCAGATGATATCCGTTTTGGGGTCAAGCAGATAGGACGGAATCAGGTCTGTCTCATTGGGCAAGCTTCTGCCTGAAGTGCAGTTTTTGACGATAAAATCAAGGTCAGACTGAGTATAATAATTGCTGCAGATTTCGGGATTAAAGTCAATTTCAGTAAAAGGAATATCGGAAAGAGATGTGAGCTTTTCGGCAATCAGCTTGTCCTCATTCAGGTCTGTGCCAAATGAAAAAGCTCTGAACTCGGTTTCCTTTTTGAGCAGGCAGCCAAACAGAAACCGAGAATCGATGCCTCCGCTTAAACTGAGGTTGTAAGCCCCTTCTTGTACTTCAGGAAACAAGCCGGCAACAATATCATCCAATTGCTTGGGGTCGAGGGAATTGCTATTTGAGGAATAATAGGAAAACCAAACTTCAGAATTGAGCGTTCCGGTTTCCAGGTCATAAGAGTAAAGGGTTCCGGGCTGACATTCTTTGATGCCATTGAAAATGGTTTCGTCACCCAAAGTGAAACCCGCTGCAAAAATGGAACAAAGCGCTGCGTCATTCAAACTGCTTTTATGGTCAAACAACAGGGGGTTATCGAAAATGGATATTCCGGTATCTGTCTTTTTGTAAAACAAAGAGTAACCGCCGAAGTGGTCAATGGAGAAGGACAGTTTGTTTTCTTTGTGGCAAATCAGTTGAAAAGAGCCATTGATTTCTTTGAATAATTCAGAGAGAGAATTGCTGTGCAAGAATGATGTTATGACTGTTTCTGCTTGTTTATCATATAGTAATTTGCTATTATGGTTTAGATAGCCTTGGAAAAAGAGGCTGTCTTTGGCAAGGGTTATGTCCTGCCCTTTGATGCAAACCTGACAATTCATTAAAACTCCAACTTCGACAAGCTCAGTATGACAATCCATACGCAAGTAAATTTACGCTAATAATAATTGAATAAAACTGACAAGGAATATTTTAGTAGCTCAGATAAAATTGCCGGTAAAGGAAAACATCTGACACAAAAAAAAGCCCTGCTGCAAGAGCAAGGCTTTAATATTCTGACTTGATAATCTACTTATTCTTTGGTCAGGTCTTTGGCTTTGATGGCAGTGTCTTGGGCTTTATGTTCTGTGCCTTCCACAAATTCAATGATAGCCATGGGGGCAGAATCACCTTTGCGGAATCCGGTTTTGAGCACGCGGGTATAACCGCCGTTACGGTCAGCCATAGTGGGAGCCAATTCATCAAACAGTTTCTTGACCAGTGTGCGGTTTCCCAAAACACTGTATGCCTGACGGCGGGAAGCAACTGTATCCTTCTTGCCGTATGTGATGAGTCTTTCCACATAGCTGCGCAGAGACTTTGCCTTTGCCAAAGTAGTCGTTATCCGACCTTTGGGACTAATAATCATAGACTTAATCAAGTTATTAAATAAAGCAGTCCGGTGAGCTTTTTCTCTGCCGAACTTCCTTCCTTCCAATCTATGTCGCATGTTTCACCTTCTTTTTTGACGTTGCACCGGGCACGGGTTTTTTGGGTGGGGTCGCAGGAGCATCAGCTTCAGCAACAACCGGCTCGTTATTTTGTTCAACGAGGCGTGGGATTCCTCTGCTCTTGGCATCATTAATCCTGTTATAAATAGCATCCACATCCATACCCAAAGTCAGGTCATATTTCTTTAGCTTTTGGACAATTTCTTCCAAGGATTTCTTACCGAAATTGCGATACTTCAACATCTCCGGCTCGGACTTGCCGACCAATTCACCAATGGTATAAAGATGAGCCTGGTCGAGACAATTGGCAGCGCGAACGGTCAACTCAATCTCTTTGACACTCATGTGCAGAATGCGGTCCATCTCATCCAATTCAGGGTCGAGCTGGACATCACGAATATATTCCGGCTCCACTTCAAACAAGCACAGCTTTCCGAACATGTCTTTTAATATCTTGGCAGACAAAAACAAAGCATGTTTGGGTTCATAAGCGCCGTTTGACCAGACTTCCAGAATCAGTTTGTCGTAATTCATCTTTTCTTTCACACGTTGGTGAGTGACACTGAAATTGACCTTACGGATGGGAGAATAGATGGAATCAATCGGAATAGCGCCAACCGGCTTGCCTTCCACGATTTGTTTATCCGCAGGGACATATCCCCTGCCGATACCAATCCAGAGCTCAATCTTGAGGTCGATGTCGTCAGTTACTTCCAGAAGATACAAATCCTTGTTGATAATCTTAACATCTGCTGTCTCTCTAATCCCAGCAGCAGTGACAACACCCTTTCCTTTGTGCTCAAGCTCAATCATCACCTCGTCCACAACATTGGACTGGACAACGAGCTGCTTGAGCCGTAAAATCAAATCGATATAATCAGAATTGGTTCCCGGAATGGGTGTAAATTCATGATGCAAACCTTCAATCCGTACGTGACGGATAGCTGCGCCCTGAATTGAAGACAATAATACACGACGCAAGGTATTGCCGATTGTGGTACCGTAACCCGGTTCCAACGGTCCTATTTCAAATTTGCCATAGTTCCTGGAATAGGTAGTTTCTTCAATTACCACATTCTCGGGCATCTGTAATGGTTCAAGAAACATCATAAACAGACTCCTCTTTGACCAGACAAGTCTGGCACTACTTACTTAGAGTAGAATTCGATGATCAATCTGACATCGACTGTAGTCGGAATATCCGATGCAGCCGGTATTGCCAGGAACTGACCATTCATATTTTCTTTGTTGACAGTCAGCCACGAGTATGGTGAGGTGGCTTCTGTGCGTGCCATGGCGTCTTTAATCATGCTGTTGCCACGGCTTCTTTCACGAACTTCTATCGTATCACCGGCTTTTACCAAATAGGACGGGATATCCACTTTCTTGCCATTAACCATGAAATGCCCGTGACAAACAAACTGACGCGATTGCATTCTGGTCACAGCAAAGCCCAAACGGTAAACAACATTGTCTAAACGGCGTTCGAGCAATTGCAGCAAGTTATCACCGGTTACGCCGGTCATCTTCTCCGCTTTCACAAAATAGTTATGGAATTGACGTTCCAAAAGACAATAGGTGAGTCTGAGTTTTTGTTTTTCGCGCAAGTGGGTGCCATAATCGCTAACCTTTCTGCGGAAAGACTTACCGTGTTGTCCGGCTGGATAGCTTCTTTTTGCCAGTATTTTGTCGTACTTGGTCGTACCGAAAAGGTTTTCTCCAAATCGGCGGCAGAGTTTTGCTTTGGGTCCTGTATAACGTGCCATTTCTTTCTCCTTAGATGCGTCTGGTTTTGGGTGGACGGCATCCGTTGTGAGGAATGGGCGTCTCATCTTTTATCATTGAAACACGCAGTCCGGCTGCATTGATAGCGCGAATAGCAGATTCACGCCCGCCACCGGGACCTTTAACGATAACTCCGACCTTGGATATACCCATTTCGATGGCGGCTTTGGCAACTTCTTCAGCAGCAATCTGAGCTGCATAAGGAGTACTTTTGCGCGAACCCTTATTGCCGATTTTGCCACCGCTGGACCAGGCTAATACATTACCCGCTTTATCGGTGAAAGAAACGATTGTATTGTTGAAACTGGAGTGTACATAAACCATTCCTTCGTCAAAAGCGAGACGTACTCTTTTTTTCTTAACTCTTGTTTTCTTTGCCATTACCTGCTCCTATTTCTTCTTCGTCTTTTTGATTCCGCCGGCTCTGGGACCCTTACGGGTACGGGCATTTGTATGGGTGCGTTGACCACGGACAGGAAGACCTCTTTTGTGCCTGAGACCACGATAGCACCCGATTTCCATCAAGCGCTTGATATTCATGGCAACCTGCGTGCGAAGGGCTCCTTCCACCACATACTCATGCTGAACCAGATCACGAAGAAGCTTTTCTTCATCAACCGTTAGCTCGGAGATTTTCTTGTGTTCGTCGATGTTGGCTTTCTTTACAATCTGCTGAGCCAAAGATCTGCCTATGCCGTAAATATAAGTTAAACCAATGACGACTCGTTTTGTTTTTGGAATTTCAATACCAGCGATATGTGCCAAATTTATCCTCCTCTGGTTATCCCTGACGTTGTTTATGTTTAGGGTTTGAGCTACAAATTACACGGACAACGCCATGCCTTTTAATGATCTTACAATCCTTGCAGATTGTCTTGATAGATGCTTTTACTTTCATCATAGTCTCCTGATAATTAAATCATCGATTTTCACGGACAGATTGTCCGTGCTGCAATTCAGATTATTTATACCTGTATGTGATTCGACCTCTGGTCAAATCATAGGGAGATAATTCAATCTTTACTTTGTCGCCGGGAAGGATACGAATGTAATTCATTCTCATTTTCCCGGAACTATGGGCAAGAATCTCATGCCCATTTTCTAATTCAACCTTAAAAGTAGTATTGGGGAGAGCTTCCTTCACTATACCTTCAACTTCGATAACACCGGACTTTCCCATCAAAACCTCTTACCTGTCATGCATTTTACTATCATGCTATGCTCAATATCTCTGGTTCTGCATCAGTTATCAGAATCGTATGCTCAAAGTGAGCTGAGAGGGAATCATCGGCTGTGCGGAACTCCCAACCATCCTCTCTGACACGGTTGGTACCAATATTAACCATGGGTTCGATTGCCAGAGTCATCCCTTTTAGTAAACGTGGACCTTTACCGGGCTGACCAAAATTGGGAATCTGAGGAGCTTCATGCAGTTCCCTTCCAACGCCGTGTCCGGTTAAGTCGTCGGCTACATAAAAGCCATGCTTTTGAACATAGTTACCGATAGACCAGGATATATCACCAACCCGATTCCCCACTTTTGCCTGGCTGATGCCAAGCTCCAAAGAGGCTAATGTGACATCCATAAGTTTTTGGGCTTCTGAAGATATCGTGCCAACTATAAAAGTTTTTGCTGCATCGCCATGATAACCGTCTTTGACGACACCCACATCAACTCCCAGAATATCTCCGTTACTCAGAATGGTGTGTTTGGAGGGGATTCCATGCACAATAACGGCATTTATTGAGGCACAAATCGCACTGGGAAAAGGAGGTAGCCCCGGTACAGTATAACCCTTGAAAGAAGGAATTCCGCCCATTTTTCTGATAAACTCATCAGCAAAACGGTCAAGTTCCCAAGTAGAGATACCAGGCTTTATCAGCTTCTCCATCTCTTCAAAGAGCAATGCAATTATCCTGCAGCTTTCTCTAATCTTTTTGACTTCGTCTGCAGTTTTCAAAAATATCATATTAGAAGCTCGAACGTCCGCGTAGTTTACCCTTACGCATAAATCCGTCATAGTGACGCATAACAAGATGAGACTCAATCTGTTGAAGAGTATCAAGAGCCACACCCACAACAATTATCAAGCCGGTACCGCCAAAGTAAAAAGGCAGGTCCAAACGTTGACTGAATATTTCCGGAGTAAGTGCAACAAAGGCAAAGAAAATTGCCCCGGGCAACGTTATCCTGGTGAGAACATTGTTTATATACTCAGCCGTCTTTTTGCCGGGTTTTTTGCCGGGGATATGACCGCCATACTTTACCATGTTTTCTGCCATATCAGTCGGGTTAAGAACTATGGCAGTATAGAAATAGGCAAAGAAAACAATCAAACCGACGTAAAGCACTGTATAAAGAACAGCGCCGGGTGACAGCCAGACTTTCAATGTTTCCGTAAAACCACCCGTGTTGCCAAACAAGGCAGCAATCGTGGCGGGGAACATCAAAACTGACTGAGCAAAGATGATTGGGATAACACCGGCGGTATTCACTCTTAATGGAATAAACGTGCTTTGCCCGCCATAGACTTTTCTGCCGACTATGCGTTTTGCATATTGCACTGGAATCTTGCGGGTCGCTTCTGTTACCAAAATAACAGCAGCAGTTACAGCAACCATAACAAATATCGCCAGGAGAGCTTTAATAATGCTCAATGAACCATTGGAAACCAATTGGAACATATTGGCAAATCCGGTGGGATATCTGGCAATAATACCTGCAAATATAATCAGTGAAATACCGTTCCCGATACCGTGCTCCGTAATCTGTTCTCCCAGCCACATCACAATCATAGTACCTGTAATCAGGGTTACTATACAGGTAAAATAAAACAGCAAATTGGGATTGGGAACAACAGGTTGAGCACCACCGCTAAGACTGGCAAGCCACAATGCAATCGCAACAGAATTGAAAGCTGCAATGCCGACTGTGCCGTAACGGGTAATCTGGTTCAGCTTCTTTTGACCATCAGCTCCTTCTTTTCTCAACTTTTCGAAATAAGGTATAATGCTGCCCAAAAGCTGAATCACGATGGAAGCAGTAATATATGGCATAATTCCCAAGGCAAAAACTGAAGCTCTTTCGAAATTGCCACCAACAAATAAATCAAGCAAACCAAAGAGATTATTGCCCTGACCTCTGGCTGCTTCAAAAAATCCTTGCAGCGCAGTGGCATTAATCCCCGGTGTCGGTATAAAACTGCCAAGTCTGTAAAGGACTAAAAACAAAGCAGTAAAAAGAATCTTCTTTTTTAAATCCGGCACTCTGAAAACATTGGCTATCGTCTTAATCAAGTTAGATTACCTCCGCTTTGCCGCCATTGTTCTCAATTACTGTCTTGGCATTGACTGAGAAAGCATTGGCTTTGATATTAACTGCTTTGGTGAAATCCTGAGCTGAACCGGCAAGTATCTTGACCGGGCAACTGGCTTTCTTTCCTTTCGAAACAATCAATCCGTGTGCTTCAAATTTGATTATATCCCAATCGGTTTCTTCGATATCCTGCAAACGATTCAGGTTTATCACCCTGAATTCTATCTTGAAGATATTCTTGAATCCGCGCTTGGGTAAACGTCTCTGAATCGGCATCTGTCCGCCTTCAAACCAAGCCGGAACTCTTCCGCCCGCACGGGCTTTGGTACCTTTGTGTCCGCGTCCCGCCTGATGTCCGGTTCCTGAACCTTGTCCTTTTCCCAGACGTTTCTTTCTTTTATAACCTGCTGGTCTTTTTAAATTACTTAGTGTGAACATAATATAAACTCCTACTCGACCGACGAACCGTCTGTCTGAACCGGTTCCACTTTGACCATATATATGACTTTATTTATCATACCGCGAATTACAGAGTTATCGTCATGAATCCGGCTTCTGCCAATGCGTCCCAAGCCCAAAGCTTTAATGATGAGTTTATGCCTTTCCATGTGTCCAATCTGACTGCGGATTTGTGTGACCTTTATTTTCATTTCTCCTCCTGACCAGTCAATTGAGCAATTGTTTTTCCTCTCAGCGCAGCTACTTCAGCAATAGTACGCATCGATTTCAAACCATCAATTGTGGCTTTAACGACATTACAGGGTGTGTTTGAGCCCAAAGATTTGCAGAGAATGTTCTCAATGCCGGCAGCTTCAAAAATGGCGCGTGCAGTTCCACCGGCAATAACGCCGGTACCTTCGGAAGCAGGTTTTATCATGACTCTGCTGGCTCCGTAGCGTGCAACTATTTCATGTGGGACGGTACCCTTGACCAAGGGAACATTAAACATAGACTTCATGGCTTTTTCTTTGGCTTTACGAATGGCATCAACGATTTCATTCGCTTTACCCGTTCCCACGCCAACTTTGCCTTTTTTGTCGCCCACAACTACTATCGCGCTAAAACTGAAATTACGTCCACCCTTAACGACTTTGGCAACGCGCTTGGTTTCGATTATCTTTTCAAGCAGCTTTTCTTCTTCATAATTCTTCTGTTCATAGTTCTTCTGTTCGTAACTCATTGTTTCCTCACTTAAAAGAGCAGACCGGCTTTTCTGGCGCCGTCGGCAAGTGCTTTGACCCGACCGTGATACTTATATCCGGCACGGTCAAAAGCAACTGTAGTGATTCCGGAAGCCAGAGCCAATTCTCCAAGTTTCAAACCTATCTGAAAGCTCTTTTCCGTTTTCTTAATTCCGGTCTCTATTTCGACAGCTTTGGACACAGTTGACATCGTGCATAGAGTACGCCCACTGTCATCATCAATAATCTGAGCATAAATATGCTTCAAGCTGCGAAAGACAACCATTCTTGGTCTTTCTATAGTGCCTCTGAGTTTTTTACGAATTGCAGCTCTGCGGCGGTCGCGTTTTTTATTCTTTATGACATGACTTTCTTTTACCATGCTATGTCTCCTTATTTCGAACCGGCTTTTCCGGCTTTAATGACTACGGTTTCGTCATTATAGCGGACACCTTTGCCTTTGTAGTTTTCAGGTGGTCGCACAGCTCTGGTTTCAGCAGAAAATTGACCGACCATGTGCTTGTCTATGCCTTTGATCCGAATGATACTTTGCAAATCTGCTTTACGGTCTTTACTTCTGGGCACAATTTCTACTTCAACAGTCAAACCTTTTGGTATATGCAGCATGACGTCATGTGAAAAACCAAGCGCGAGCTTCAACCACGGTCCTATTCTTTCTGCAGAATATCCGGTTCCGATCACGTGCAGAACTTTTTCATATCCAACACTCACACCGGTAACCATATTCTGGATCAGGGCACGGCTCAAACCGTGTATTGCTCTCATTTGCTTTGTCTCATCTGCCCGGCTCACTTGCAAAGTGTTTTCAACTTGCGCAACAGTAATTCCGGGTAAGAGACTATAATCCAATACACCAAGGTTTCCTTTAACGGTAACAAGGCTGTCTTTGATATCAACTGATACTTCTGACGGGAGTTTAATTGGTAATTTACCTACGCGTGACATAGTTCAATTCCCCCTACCAGACCTTGCAAATGTATTCTCCGCCAACCCGGTTCTTTCTGGCGTCACGGTCTGCCAAAACTCCCATGCTGGTGGAAATTATTGCACAACCCGTATTATTGTAAACCGAGGGCAGCTTATCAGCTTTAACATACATACGGCGACCTGGTTTGGTGATTTTTTGAATCCCTTTCAAAACAGGAACACCGGTATTTGTATAACGTAAATTCACATGAATTCTGCGGTAGTTAATACGCTGGTCTGGATCTTTTTCCATAACCTGATAGTTGTTTACATAGCTCTCTTCTGTGAGTATTTTAACAATACTTTCCAGAAAGCGGCTATGGTTTAGCACAACCTGCGTATGTCCGGCACGATATGCATTACGAATCTTGGTCAATGCATCAGCTATCGGATCGCTTACGCTCATCTTTAGTTCTCCTTTTATTTACACATTCGAGGTGAATGTATCTACTTTTTGATAAACAAGCCGGGCTTTATTTTATTACCAGCTTGCTCTGGTGATGCCGGGAATTTGACCATTCGAGGCATATTTACGAAAGCACAAACGGCACATACCAAAAGTACGCATAAACGCTCTGGGACGACCGCAAATCAGACAACGGTTATATTTTCTGACTTTGAACTTTGGAGTTCTCTGTTGCTTAATAATCAAAGATGTTTTTGCCAAGTCCTACTCCTTTACTTTTCAGGTTTTTGAAATGGCATGCCAAGTTCTGCAAGCAGTTCACGGCATTCTTCATCGCTTTTGGCAGTGGTCACGATATTGATATTGAGACCACGAATAGCATCAATTTTATCATACTCAATTTCCGGAAAGACTGTCTGTTCTTTCAGTCCGATCGAATAGTTACCTCTTCCGTCAAAAGCATGGATTGATATTCCGTGAAAGTCACGAATACGGGGAATAACGATAGAGATTAGTCTGTCAAAGAATTCATACATGACTTCACTACGAAGTGTGACCTTGCAACCGATAGGCATTCCCTGGCGCAGCTTAAAATTTGATATTGATTTGCGGGCTTTGGTAATCAAGGTTTTGCGCCCGGTAATCATCTCAAGGTCCTTAACCGCACTGTCGAGAGTTGCCTTATTCTGAGTTGCCTGACCAACACCCATGCTGACCACAATCTTATTCAATTGTGGTACCTGGTGCAAGTTTTTGTAATTGAACTTCTTGGACAGGGTAGCCCTAACTTCAGTATTGAATCTTTCTTTAATTCGGTTCATTTTCAATACTCCTATAACTCATCACCGGTTTTTTTACAAACCCGGATGCGTCTGCCTTCTCTCAGCACATAAATTGCTTTGGTCACGGCATTCAGTTTTTCATTAAACAGCATTACGTTGGAAGCATTAAGCGGAGCTTCCTTATGTACGATACCGCCCTGGGGATTCCGTTGTGAGGGTTTGGCATGCTTTTTAATCATGTGCACTTTTTCCACAATCACTTTTCCTGTTTTGGGAAAAGCTCTCAGGATTCTGCCCTTCACACCTTTGTAAGGACCGGAAATGACGATAACAACATCACCTTTTTTTAAATGTAAACCTGCCATCATTTCCTCCTAAATCACTTCGGGAGCCAGAGAGATTATTTTGGTGAACGCATGCTCACGCAGTTCTCTGGCAACTGGTCCGAAGATACGGGTTCCCTTGGGTTCGTGCTTTTCATCAATAATCACGGCAGCATTGTCTTCAAAGCGGATATAAGAACCGTCTGCCCGGCGTACTTCTTTAGAAGTGCGGACGATAACTGCTCTTTCGACTGTGCCTTTCTTTATCTTGCCACCGGGTGTGGCAGATTTAATCGCGACAACTATTATGTCTCCCAAAGAGGCATATTTGCGTCTGGTGCCGCCCAATACTTTGATACACTGGGCTTTTTTTGCACCGGAGTTATCGGCGATATTCACTATAGTTTGTGCCTGAATCATTCCAAAACCCCTTATTTCTTTCTTTCTACTATTTTGAGTAGAATCCAGCGTTTGCGAGCGCTCATGGGACGGTATTCTGTAATCTGAACTACATCGCCTTCATGCGCTTCACTGTTCTCGTCGTGAGCCATAAATTTCTTGTGACGGCGCACTGTTTTCTTGTAAAGCGGGTGTATGAACTGACGCTCAACACGAACGACGATGGTCTTTTCGTTCTTATCGCTTACAACGATACCCTGGTTTATTTTTTTTCTTGTAAAAGACATTATCTACCTCACTGCGCTATCTGTTTTTGTTTCATTATTGTCATCACACGAGCAATATCCCTTCTTGCTAATCTGAGGCGATCTACTCTATCCAGAAGGTTTTTGGCTTTCTGGAAACGCAGATTAAACAGCTCGGTGCGCAGTTCTTCCAATTTATTGTTAAGTTCAGGGATACTCATTTCGCGAATTTCTTCAGCTTTCATATTTCCACTCCTTCCCGACCAATGAAGCGGGTCTTGATTGGCAATTTGTGAGCTGCAAGACGCATGGCTTCCTTGGCAATTTTCAAGTCAACGCCTTCGCATTCAAACAGAATTCTGCCGGGTCTGATTACGGCTACCCAAAATTCAGGTGCGCCTTTACCTTTTCCCATACGTGTTTCAAGCGGCTTTTTGGAAACAGGCTTATCAGGAAATACGCGAATCCAGACCTGACCTACACGTTTCATGTGACGTGTAATAGCGATACGGGCGGCTTCAATCTGACGGCTGGTTAACCAGGCGGCTTCCAAAGAAATCAAACCATAATCACCGAAGTTCATATCAGAACCTGCCCAGGCAAGACCGCGGCGTTTACCACGAAATTGTTTACGATGTTTTACTTTTTTTGGTGCTAACATTTTTTAACTCCTCAACTCAGGATATCGCCTTTGTATATCCATACCTTGATTCCGATAACACCGTAAGTGGTATTGGCTTCTACGAGAGAATAATCAATATCGGCACGAATAGTATGCAAAGGAGTTCTGCCTTGTTTGTAGCGCTCTGTTCTGGCAATCTCAGCTCCGCCGAGACGTCCTGAAACCTGCACTTTCACACCTTGTGCGCCATCTTTCATTACGTTACGCATTGCCATTTTCATAGCACGGCGGAAAGAAACACGCTGTTCAAGCTGACGGGCAATTTCCTGTCCGACCAGGGTGGAATCAAGCCACACCTTGTCAATTTCCTGAATATTAATGGATACTGTTATGGGGGTCAGTCTCTTTTTATTAATAAGGACGTTTAGCTCATTACGCAGCTTGTCGATATCCTCACCTTTTTTACCGATGACCATTCCGGGTCTGGCAGAGTATATATCAATAATTATGGAATTGGTCTTTCGGTAAATCTTTACGGTGGAAATCATCTTGCCGGTCAGTCTTTTGTGAATATAGCTCCGGACCTTGATATCTTCCTGGAGAGATTCCACATAGTTCATACCTTGCGAATACCAAATAGATTCGGTTTCTTTATTGATGCCGAGTCTAAACAGGGTAGGGTTGATTTTTTGTCCCAAGGGAATCCTCCTAATCTACGTTCTGAATCTCAAGGGAAATGTGGCATGACCGCTTACGGATCAGAAATGCTCTTCCCTGAGCTCTGGGCATATATCTTTTCATAGTCGGTCCTTCGTCAGCAAAAGCTTTGGTAACGAAGACCTGGTTCAAATCAAGCTTGGGTTCTTTCAAATGTGCATTGGCAACGGCTGATTTGAGTAATTTACCGATGGCGACAGATGCTCTCTTGCGTGAAAACTGCAAGATGTTTTGAGCTTCCGGCACGCGTTTATTGCGAATCTGGTCAAGAACCAGTCGTGCTTTACGGGCAGAACCACGGGCAAAACGAAGGGTTGCTTTGGCTTCCATCATAGTCTCCTATTTCTTAACCTTTTTCTTCTCTTTGTGACCGCGGTAGGTTCTGGTGGGTGAAAACTCACCCAGCTTGTGACCAACCATGTTTTCGGTTACATAAACAGGTACAAACTTATGTCCGTTGTGCACGGCAAAAGTGTGACCGATAAAGTCCGGCGATATGGTCGAGCGTCTTGACCATGTTTTTATGACTGTCTTTTTGTTATCAACGTTCAGAACTTCAATTTTCTTCAGGAGGTGTCCGTCAATAAAGGGTCCTTTTTTTAGTGATCTAGCCATTTATTCGTTCCTCCCCTTACTTCTTCTTCACAGATTTGACAATATACTTGTCGGAGTATTTTTTCTTCTTACGGGTTTTTCCGCCCTTAGCAGGTTTTCCCCAAGGAGAAACAGGATGACGTCCACCGGAAGATTTACCTTCACCACCACCCATCGGGTGATCGACCGGATTCATAACCACACCGCGAACAGTGGGTCTGATTCCCAGCCAGCGTTTGCGTCCTGCTTTGCCAAGCTGAATCAGGTTATGGTCGGTATTGCTGACCTGCCCGATTGTTGCCAGACATTCCTTACGGATCAAATGCACATCATTGGAAGGCATTTTTACGTGGACATAATCACCGTCTTTGGCTATAACCTGACCATAGGTTCCGGCACTACGGGCAATCTGACCACCTCTTCCGCTTTTGAGCTCAATGTTATGAACAAAAGAACCCATTGGGATTTTGTCCAAAGGCATTGAATTACCAACCGCAATTTCTACATTGCTGAGTCCGGACATTATTTTGTCACCGACCTTGAGACCGTCCGGAGCAATGATATATCTCTTTTCACCATCAACGTAGTGAAGCAGAGCTATACGCGCTGTGCGGTTCGGGTCATATTCAATGGTGGCAACTTTTGCCGGAATGTCAAACTTATTGCGTTTGAAATCTATAATTCTGTAGTGGCGACGATGTCCGCCTCCGCGGTGACGGCAGGTGATACGACCGGTGTTATTACGTCCGGCTGTCTTGTGCAGAGGTCTGAGTAATGATTTTTCAGGTTCCGATGTGGTTATCTCATCAAAGGTATAACCTGTGCGGAAACGAAGCGAAGGGGTTACTGGTTTGTACTTTTTAACTGGCATTTCTCACTCCTACACTTCAAAATCAGCAATCTTATCGCCGGGTTTCAAAGTAACGATAGCCTTTTTCCAATCGGAACGCTTTCCGCTATATTTACCCAATTTCTTGGGTTTACCCAGCATATTGATTGTGTTTACGGCAACAACTTTCACCGAGAAGATTTTCTCAATGGCTTTCTTAATTTCGATTTTATTGGCATTCATACTTACTTTGAAAGTATAGGAATTATTCCTTTCCAACTGCTGACCTGATTTTTCTGTAATCAGAGGAGAAATGATTATATTGCGTGGATGTATCATGATTTAAAAACCTCCTCTACCTTGTTCAGGGCATCCTGGGTTAATAATATGTAGCTGCTTCTCAAAACTTCATAGGCAAAAAGACCGTCAGCCCTGTCTGTCATGACTTCCGGCAGATTGGCAAACGATTTCACGGTGGGGATATGGTGTCCTTCTGTGATTAGCAGTTTGCGTCCTTTTTCGGGAATCATTTTATTCAGCAGGTTACGGGCTATTTTGGTGCTCGGTTTGTCAAAAGACAGCGATTCTATAATAAAGATGCGTCCTTCGCGGGCACGGTCTGTCAGAGCTACTTTCAGAGCCATGCGTTTTTTCTTTCTGGGAATATGGCGATACCAGTTTTTGGGCAGAATAGCAAAAGCACGTCCGCCATGGGTACGGATACAAGTCCTGCGTGTGCCGGGGCGGGCATTACCTGTGCCTTTTTGTTTGAACAGCTTTTTGGTGCTGCCCTGAGTCATGGCACGGTTCTTTTTCTGCACTGTGCCTTGTCTTTGGTTAGCCATATACATAGTGATTACTTCGTGCAGCAGTGCCTGAGGATTATTGACATCCACATCGAAGATTGCTTCAGGGAGAACGACTTCGTCTATCTTGTCGCCGAGTGTGTTGAATTTAATCGCTTTTACCATTCATCTCTCCCGTTAAAACTCTTTTTTAATCATAATCAGGGAATTGCGGTGTCCCGCAACCGGACCCTTGACCATAATCAAACCTTGTTCAGCGTCAATCTTGACAATCTGGACATGCTTTGTGGTTACCCGGAAGTTGCCATGCTGACCTGCCATCTTGACACCTTTGAAAACGCGGGAAGGTTGTGCGCACTGACCGATTGAACCGCCACCACGAAAGCTTTCATGTGCTCCGTGACTTTGTTCAAATCCGGCAAAGTGATGTCTTTTCATCACGCCGCTGAAACCACGTCCCTTGGATGTGCCGATAATGCTGACTACATCATCAAGACTAAAGATATCGGCTGCATAAACGTCGCCTTCTTTAACTGTTTCAATGGTTTGTTCCATAGAAGGACGGAATTCTCTAACAAAACGGTAGTATTTAGTGTTATGTTTTTTGAAGTGACCCTGCAAGGGCTTGGTCGTGTGTTTTTCTTTCTTTTCTTCATAACCGAGCTGAATGGCTTCATAACCATGCTTCTCGATAGTCCTTTTGCAGATAACCTGACAAGGACCGGCTTTGATTACTGTTACAGGAATGACTTTGCCATCTGCATCAAATATCTGGGTCATACCGATTTTCTTTCCAATAAGTCCCAACATCGTCAGCTCCTTGTATTAGCCTTAATCTCTACATGCACGCCGGAAGGCAGACTGAGTTTTTTGAGAGCCTGGGTTGTCTGAGCTGTGGGATTGATAATATCTATCAATCTCTTGTGTACAAGCATCTGAAACTGGTCCTGGCTTTTCTTGTCCGCGTGGGGTGAACGTAGAACCGTATAAACTGATTTATCGGTAGGCAAGGGAATGGGTCCGATTACCTTGGCGCCTGTATTACGGGTGCTTTTGATAATCTCGGCTACCGACTGGTCAAGTAAACGATGGTCATAGGCTTTCAGTTTAATTCGAATACGATTATCGTTTTTACTCACTGATACCTCCACTAAACAGCAAAACCCGTCCACATACCAAAACTCGGACACAACTGTAGCCGGCTGGGGTATTGGACTGTAATTTTGTCTGCAATATTTGACCGGGTAAAATACACCGGTCTTTGTGATGCAATACTATTGCACCGTTTGGGCGATAAAACATTGTTCCTCCCAAAGAACTATAAACCCCGCTTATTTCAGGGGTTTGTGCTACGCACTAATACCGTTTTTCTTAGTGGAGGCCATTAATTTTGAAGGCTTAGAATTTGTCAAATAGAAAAATGAGAAAAGTCTATTTTCTTGTATTATGAGTTGCTATTGATAATATGCTGAATAAGTCTTCTCCACTCTTTAATTTCTTTAGGAGATTTTTGAACATAAAAGCTCTGCTCAAATTATTCTTTTCTTGTTGCATTAGCAATTTTGCAAGCACTAAAAGAAATTTTATAGAATACTCTCCATGACTATTAAATTCTTGGTACTGATTAATAAAACCTTGATCTTCTTGCTCCAGAGATCTTTCTAAAAAATCAATCCTTTCATCTTGGGATGTATGTTGTACAACCCTTTCCCATTGCTGTTCAAGAAATTCGACAAAAGTTTTTAATGAAACTCTATCGTTATACATCTTTATCAGAATATCAACTGTCCAATGGATATGTTTTGGTGTTCTCAGCCTAGACCATTTTTTGTTATCAAGTTGTCTATACTTTATCAATATATCATAATCAGTAATCGTTCCTTGATATACACCAATAATAAATTTGCAATTGATTCTAAATACTTTTATCGGCTCGTGCCTTTCTCCTAAGCGATTAAAGAACATATTAGGCTCACGAATTGATTCATTCATAAATCCACCATAATCGATATTATTATCCTGAGCATATTAGTACTATTTGGAAGGTTTTCTAAACACATACAGATGCTCATGCATAATTAGATAGAAACCCATTTTCTCTGCCAGAGTATTCCATCTGGTTGAATAGGTACAATTATACTGAAGCTTAATAATCTCTTCTTTAAGAACAAAACCTATATTTAGAAATTCTCCTAAAACATAATGAGAGATAGGAATATAGTGTTTGTTTTTTCTTGTATCACCAATCAATACAGCACAATATCTATCTGATTTAAGGACGCGTTTGAGTTCGTGAGCAACTTTTGATATTTCAATTATGAATTCAGGCAGTTTTCGAATATTAGATAAATCTTCCGGAATCTTCCTTTCTGAGTATTCAATTATATTCATATATGGGGGGTGTATGATGATAAAGTCTATTGAATCATCTGGAATAAAAGCTAAATTTCTTGCATCGCTACATTGTATAATATGCTTTGTTTGATTATCAAAATCAAAATCAATGGCTTTTTGGCTAAGTTCAACAGCATTAGGATTAATGTCTATACCTATTGAGTTTCTTTTTAATAGTTTTGCTTCTATCAGGCTTGTCCCAGAGCCACACATTGGGTCTAGTACGAGTTCATTTTCCTCAGAATATCTTAGAATCAAATTTCTTGCTACTTGAGGAGCAAAGTTACCCCTATACTTATTATTATGCGTAGCCCAAGTTCCTCTTTTGGGAAAAGACCAGACAGTTGTAGTTTCTTTTTTAAAATCTTCAGGTTCAAGTATCTTCATTATCACTTTTCCACTAATAAAATCTGTTCCAATATCCCTAATTTGACGAATTCTAAATTTAAGATATAATCTATACTATCATATGTATCTCTTAAAGGTTTTTGAGTGCTTCCCCAACCCTTCCCATCTGTAATCCAAATAAAATTGATATTCTGCTTACTAAGATTATTGTAATATGTTATGTATTCTCCTGCGGTTGATTTTAGTTTCGAACCTCCGCCACTATAATAATTGACTTCAATAATATGCAGTTTCGTATCTGTTTTTATAGCAAAGTCAAAGTATTTATCAGATTCTAAATTCTCCAATGTAATATTCCATAGTTTTTTAATTTGACCTCGATTTACTTGACGTTCTAAATGATAATTGTACTTTTCGCAAATAGAAAATAGCAATCCTTTTACTAATGCCTCCATAGTCGATCCGCTTCTATTTTTTCGTCCATTAGTATCTAATCCAACTTCAACACCAATAACATAATCGGGAATACTTTTAATATTCTTATCTTTTATGAATTTCAATAATCCTGTTTCATCAATAAATTCTATTGCCATTTTTATATCAGAATCATTATCAGGAGCTTTCCCAAAATCATATAATGTACTGATCAAGTTACCATCAGCATCTTTACTATTAACTTTGAATTTCTTTTCTCTGCAGGCTAATAGAATTGGAAATACTTTCACAATTGCAGGATTGCTTTTTATTAGCTCAAATAGTTCTTCTTTTTACTTTTTCTTTACCAACTATGTAGTTCAGTGTATTTAGTTGAATCTCAATATCATGAATATTTGAAAACACCTTATGCCAATTAACAAAATAATCCCAAACAAGTATTGAATCAGTTAAAGATGATATTAGGTGAGAAAAAACACTATCTGAATTATCACATTCCAAACTATCTTTATAAGCATTAATATGCTTCATCGCAACCTCAATAATTCATCACTATTAATTCAGAAATTGTGCCTCGCTTAGAACCATTACAATTTATCATTCTGGTTGCTTGCACACGATTTATTTCATAGTTGCTAAACAAGTTCTCAAAAAAATGGTCATCCGAATTTACATTTTGGGGGTCTGAATTACTTAACATAAGCCTTGCACCTTTTTTACTCATGTTGTAGTAGAAATCTGCCAAACGTCTTTGCGAGTCATCATTAAAAGTACTTGTAGTGTATGAAGTGAAATTCGAGGTACTATTCAAAGGTCTATAGGGAGGGTCTAAGTAAACAAATGTTCTATCATCTATATATTCATTTGTAAGAGCAAAGTCACCAGATATTATCTTTGTTTTTTGGAGCACTTTATTAACAGCGATAATATTATCATCGTCATAAAAGTATGGATTTCTATATTTACCAAAAGGAACATTAAAACCTCCTTTTGAATTAACCCTGAATAACCCGTTAAAACAAGTCCTGTTTAAGAAAATCGTTTGTGCTGTCCTAAAATTCCATTCTTCATTATAATTAGCATAATCGAAATCTCCTAGTTTGGAGTTATACTGATGTCTAACATTATAGAATATTTCTGACTGTTTTAATTCATTTGCTTGATAATAGTTATAACTGATTGTTTCTAAGTGTTCAAGTACTGCGTTGAGATTTTCTTTGATTGACGTATAACATACTATCAACTCTTTATTAATATCACAAATTATGTATTCATCAACTGTATAATTTTCAGCTATATGGAAAAGTAAAGCACCTGCACCTACAAACGGCTCAACATATCTTTTTATATGTCCCATTTTTAATTCTTTTGGTAAGCGAGTATCAAGTTCTGATAATAGTTGCTTTTTTCCACCAGCCCATTTAAGAAATGGCTTCGGAGAATCAAAGAGTGATTGATTTTTAGTATATTTCATTCAATTTTCTTCCAGTCGAAACTGACGTTATACAAGATTTGATGCTATTGAAGTACGCCAAATTCATAAAACCATTTTTACATAGGTATGTCATTTTGGTCAAGCTTTTTTTACATAGGTTTGCTATTTTGGTTTTAGATTATGGCGCGTTAAAATTTCCCTTTTTTCCAGCCCATTCATTCCAAAAAAGAACTACGCTATAATTGCGCTATCATTACGCTACAAATACGCAGTTACTCCGTAATGATAGCGTAATGATAGCGTAATGATAGCGTATTGGTAGCGTAATGCTATTGAGGCTGATTAGATGTCCTTCAAAGAAAAGAAAGAGAAAGTTCAGATTAATACTAATTCTGGATCAAAGCTACAGAGTTCAGCGGGACGTTGATACCGCTTGAACGAGAACCGGTTTGAGCAGGATCGGCGTCCTGCTCTACATTGTAGCATGCATGCAAACCAATTGGGATAATATCAGTTTTTGTGTCACCCATAAAGGGTACAGGATATGAAGTCCAAGCTTCCCTAAATCAATATCTCAACAAAAAATACGATAGGAAGCATGGACTCCAAATCCAGGCAATCGTTTTTATGCAGTCTCCGGCACAGGAATGACTATCAGGGAGACGATTATCAACAGTTACTTGGTTAGAAACTATGACAGTTACGATTGTATATCAGTAGAGAAGAAATTATCTATGGCTTTAATACCGCTTTGTTTAGCTGCTGCCAGAGTTCCTGAAAAGAGCATTTTTCCTGATTCCAGAAAGATGATTTTGTCGGCAATGCGGTGGATGGAAGCCAGCTCGTGGGTCACCACAACGATGGTCATATTGAGCTGTTTTTTGAGGTTGAGTAAAAGCTCGTCAAGGGCTAAGGACGTGAGGGGGTCGAGCCCGGCGGAAGGCTCATCACAAAAGAGAATATCGGGGTCCAGCGCCAAAGCTCTGGCAAGCGCTGCTCGTTTCCGCATACCGCCGGAAAGCTCGGAAGGCAGCAAATCGATGGCATGGTCGAGCTTGACCAGATGCAGCTTGGTCCGGATAATCCTGTCTCTGATGTCTTTGGAGAGCTTGGTGTGCTGTTCCATG
>Ga0247841_10002889_pt1 | contig 33038 bp, 27 predicted proteins | sample LaCruzMarch2015__2_FD_192410 | JGI IMG/M metagenome (GOLD analysis project Ga0247841, IMG submission 192410) | Freshwater microbial communities from meromictic Lake La Cruz, Castile-La Mancha, Spain - LaCruzMarch2015_18m | ecosystem: Environmental > Aquatic > Freshwater > Lake | place: Spain...
AAGGCTTCTTGATCACCATGATGCCTTTTTCCCCTACCCCCATGGAATGGCCGTCCTTCTCGTCGACGATGTCTGCGATGACGCCCGGGGTGGGGAATGCCGAGGAGCCCGGCTTGATAGGGGCCATCCCCAGGCCATACGGGTTGCCGATAATAGCGCCCGATGTCTCGGTCTGCCACATGTGGTCGATGACGGGTATGCTGTCCTTGAAGACGTCCTCCTGGAACCATTTCCAGGCAGCAGGGTTGAGTACCTCGCCAGCGCAGACAACCCTCTGCAGCGAGCTTAAATCATGCTTCCGGGCCGGCTCCACGCCGAACCTGGCCAGGGCCCTTATTCCGGTGGGGGACGTGAACATGCCGGTCACCCGGTTGCGTTCGATGATATCGAACCACATCTCGTTATTGGGATAATCGGGGGTGCCCTCATAAAGGATCGAGGTGCAGCCGTGCAGCAGCGGGCCGTAGACATTATAGCTGTGGCCCACGATCCAACCGATATCAGAGGTGGAGAACCAGATATCGCTGGATTTGAGGTCGTAGATCCACTTGCCCATGCAATACACGTAGACCTGGTATCCGCCATGACACTGTACGCTGACCTTGGGCTTGGCAGTAGTTCCCGATGTAGGCAGCAGGAAGAGCGGCTCGTTTGCCTCCATCTCTACATAATCGCCGCTGTGGCCCGCGCCCCTGGCCAGGAAGTCTTTCCAGAAGATGTCACGCCCGGCGGCCATGGGGATATTCTTGTCGTGAGGCTCGTCCAGCACTACTGTATGCTTGAAGCCTATAACTTCGGGAAGCCTGGTGATGGCATCGTCGACCATCTCCTTGAGATCGACGGGCTTGCCGCGGCGTGTGCCGCGTGCTTTGCAGATTATATATTTAGCGCCGCTGAGCTCAACACGGTCTGCTATGGCCCTGGGTGAAAAGCCGGCGAAGATAACCACGTGTATCGCCCCTATCCTGGCGCAGGCCAGCATGGTCCCCACCGCCTCAATGCCCATCGGCATGTAAACAGCCACGCGATCGCCTTTCTTTACGCCGATACCACGCAGGGCGGCCGCGTATTTTTTAACAAGGTTGAGCAGCTGGATATAGGTGACAGTCCTGGTCTCGCCTGTATCGCCGTTCTCATATATAAGGGCCGCCCTGGCGCCCCTGCCCATCTTGACCTTGAAATCCACCGCGCTGTAGCAGATATTTGTCTTGCCGCCCACATACCATTTGAAGGTGGGGTAATTATGCTCGAAGACCTTGTCCCATCTCTTGAACCAGTGAAGGTCATGCCTGGCATTCAGCGCGGCCTCTTCCCAGAATCCATCCAGGTCTGCCTCGGCTTTCCTGTAAAATTCCCGAACATGCGGGGGCAGCATACCGGCTGGTTTTCGCTCTTCTGCCTGCTCAACTACTTTGTCTGCCATTCTGTACTCAGCCTCCTGAAGTTTATTTAATTACGCTCAGGGAAAATCGCGCAAAGTATTACCCATTCTATAGATTGGCAGACTGCGGCGCAAGTGACTGTTTGAGCCTTATTCCGTCTCCCCGGGTTGATGTACAATTAATCCATGCCCGTAAGAATCCTGCCGCCCGAAGTCACCTCCAAGATCGCTGCCGGCGAGGTCATCGAGCGTCCCTCCTCGGTGGTCAAGGAACTCATCGAGAATTCACTTGACGCCAGGGCAACCGAGATCAATATCGAGATACATAACGGCGGCGTCAGCTACCTGCGTGTTACAGACAACGGATGCGGTCTTTCTGCGGCAGAGGCCGAGATCGCGGTCAGGCGGCATGCCACAAGCAAAATAACCGCCCTGGAGGACCTCGAGCACATCCGCACCCTTGGTTTCCGGGGTGAAGCCCTGCCCAGCATCGCTTCCGTGGCCGAGGTGGAGATACTCACCCGTGATCACGGCAGCAGCGCCGCCAGTTACCTGCACCTGGAAAACGGCAGGATTTCCGGCAGGGAGAAAAAAAGCCGCCCGCAGGGCACGACCGTCACGGTGAGACGGCTATTTCAGAATTTCCCGGCAAGATTGAAATTTCTAAAATCCGCAGCCACGGAATCGGGCCATATCTCTGCACTGGTGGGCCAGTTTGCCCTCGCTTATCCCGAGGTCAGGTTCGACCTGGTAATCGACGGGCGTACCGGCCTGCGCACGGCCGGAGACGCAGAACTGCGCTCTGCAGTATCGGTGGTTTATGGCCTGGACACTGCCAGGAAAATGCTGGAGGTGGCGGGATCAGATAGCCTGATTAATATTCAGGGCCTGGCCAGCCCGCCCTCTGTGCAGCGCTCCACCCGCAGTCACCTGAGCTTCTTCGTCAACAGGCGCTATGTACGCAACTCTATCCTGGCCAAAGCAGTTGAGACAGCCTACCAGGGGCTTCTGATGAGCGGCAGGCACCCCCTGGCGGTACTGAATATCACAATCCCGCCGGAAGAGGTGGATGTCAACGTCCACCCCACCAAGCTCGAGGTAAAGTTCCGCAACAACAACAACGTATTCACCGCCATAGTCAAGGCGCTGCGCGATACCCTTGCCAGATCGCCCCTGCCTGCAGCGCGGCCAATACCCGAAGAGGCTTCCACCAGGCCCCTGTGGGAACCTCACGCCGCCGGGATCCCTGCTTTGAGGACGGTAGGGCAACTTTCCTCAAGTTACATCCTGGCAGAGGGAGAAGAGGGCCTTTACCTGATCGACCAGCATGCGGCCCACGAGCGTATACTGTTCGAGAAAATAATTGCCCAGCGTGCATCCAGGAAGCCGGATGTGCAGGGCATGCTGGAACCCCTGGCGCTGGAGCTTACCCCCGGCCAGGAGCAGGCGCTGGCGGACTGCGCCGGCCTGCTGACTGAACTCGGATTCAATATCGAGCCTTTCGGAAGTAAAACCTGCCTGGTGCGCGCCGTACCAGCCGTGCTAAACGGTGCTCCGCCGGCGGAGGCATTGATGGAGCTGCTTGATGAGATAGGTGTGGAAAAGGACCCGGGAAAGCGGGACTCGAAAGCTGCGCAGTCGCTGGCATGCCACGGCGCTGTGAAGGCCGGTAAAGGGTTGGATGCGGGTGAAATGGCGGCCCTTATCAGGCAGCTTGAACGCACTTCAGAACCACGCACCTGCCCGCACGGCCGGCCGACCATAATACATCTGAGTTCGCAACAGCTGAAGAGGGAATTCGGCCGGACCCAATAGCCTGTCCGGGGTCTTTATTCATTCTTTTGTATAGAACCCCTGGGGATCGAAGAGCCTTATCATCATTTTCTCCTCGTATGTTGGCAGATCGATTTTATCCAGGTGCGGGGCCACCTCCAGCTCCCAGCCCACCATCCTCTTGATGCCCCTGATGGCCTCCTCCTCCCTGATGGCCGTACCATATGGAATGTAGGAGGTGAGCACCAGCGTGTCCTTGCCCTCAGGCTTCTCAAAGATGCCTACATCCGTGACCAGGGTCCTGACGTTAGCTCCCGGGAAGGTTATGTAGGGCACGTCCCTGATCAGCCTTTCCTTGCCGGCGGGGACAAATACAATAGTCTCACGGCAGGAGCTGACCACGTCGTTGGCACCGCCTGACCCTACGATGTAATAGACGTGGGGTATCTTGGTGGAATTACCGTTGCCATGCCGGTCGACCTGGGCCGCCCCAAGCACACCCAGGCAGGAGCTGGCCGGCCCTCCGGCCAGGACCCCCAGGGCCGTTTCGATATTGGTAAGCATCTTGCAGGAATGCAGGTTGTGCATGCTGAAGCCTGTAGGATCTGAGGGCACCGGCATGTAGCCGTACATGCCATTTTCTGCAACCAGTTCCGTATCGTGGTTCAAGCTTTTCAGGCTGTAGGCCGCCATCCACGCTGCAAGCTGGGCAAGGCCCACCCCGGCCAGCATGGTGTGATAGCCCCCGGTCCGGCACAGGCCGGCTATATGTCTGCTGCCCGCGATAACCATCCTTTCAAGCCGGTTGGACTCTTTCTGGAACTCGATATGGGGCACGGCAGCAAGTGTTTCCACTACCCAGGAATGCGGCTTGGCCTTGTCCTTGAGGTAGCGAAGCCTGTCCTTGCCCAATTTGTCCAGGTATTGCCTGTGGTCCTTGCAGTTCAGGATCCACTCACGTATAAACCCCATGAAACGGGTCTCGTCCATCGAGGCATCCCTTATGAGCGTGGCGAATTCGTAATCGTCGAAGTAGCCCTCGTATTGGGGTATGCCGCAGTTGGGCAGGCCGCCGGGGTGGGCACCGTAGGGTACCTCGCAAACAGCGCTTACCATGTGGGCAGGGATACGGACCAGGTGTGCATGGCTGCGTATGTAATCCGTGGGGACAACGTGTTCCACGCTCACAATCACCGCCTGCCTGGCCGCCCAGGCCCCGAATGCGTCTATGCCTAAAGGATATGGCAATATTGTGTTGCCGGAGCGGTCGGCTGCCAGGCCGTGTACGAAGGTGATGTCCGGCCTGAGTGCTTTGAGCAGGCCGGACTGTCCGCCGCCGAAGGGCGAATCGATAACGCGGAAATCGCCCTTGTTATCCTCGGCCATGTTACTTCCCACGAGGGACCGCGTGGGTATGAACTCCCAGCCCATGGCACCGGCCAGCAGTCGCTGCGTGATGGTCAGCATGGTCCAATTCTCAAATTCCACCGCTCCCGAGATATAGGCCTTCTGCACCAGCGGGTTGGGGCCGGGCGTGGGATAGGTGTTGCCTGCAAAGCTGGTGATGGCCTTTTTCATCAGGCCTCCGCGGATAAGCGCCAGCAGCAGGGCCGATATGTAGGGACTGATGATGGTGAATTCCCCCTTTTTGCCCCAGAACTCGCGTACCAACTGGTAGAACAGCGCACCGCTCCTTCCGGCAAAATGGATGGACATCCCCGGGCTGACATGCCTCCTGACCGCCTCTTCGAGGGAACAGGTCTTATCAGCGCCTTCGATGGGGGGCAAATGGAACCTGGTATCGATAAAAGCTTTTAATTCGTCATCCATGCGTCATTTTCCGGGCCGCTAAACCCTGTAGCATACTTCCGGGAGCTTGATACCGGGATTGGCCTCCCTCACGTAGCGTAACATCTGGTTGGCCAGCGACACAGTGATGTTGGCAAGCTCGTCACCCTTGATCATCCTAATCTTATCACCGCTGTAAAGTGATCTCAGCCTGGCCGGGAACTCGTCATCAGACCTGTTAAAAATAAGCAAGACCGATACTCCCGGGAACACTTCCTTGCTCACAGCCCAATCCTCCCCGATCCCGGGGCACTCCTGACGGCCACCAATGAAAGCGGCCAGCGCTTCAACATCGGCAACGTAGTCAAGTGGTGCTGCCCGCACCTTCAGAGCGCCTTTCACCTGCAACTGGTGCGGGCTGGTCTTGCCCTCTATGTCCGCCAGGCTGAACAACCTGTTATCTTTTTCTACCATGCCGGTTACAGTCTATTTAAAATTTAATACGATAAAAAAGCCATTGGCTTTATAATCTATTGGCTATCAGGCTCTACCTGACCTTCAGCCGGTAGAGAATCTCCTGCACTGCCCGGCGGAAGCTTGAATCGAGCGGCAATGATGTAAGCGGTTTCCCCTTCAGGTCCAGGTCGGAGATATAGTGGTCCTCCGGTATGGTGGCAAAGAGCATCAGTCCCGACTTATCGACAGCCTCCTTGAATTCGGGCGGCATTCCGTTCCGCAGGCGGTTCACCACGAGCAGTACACCGCCCTTAATATTGGTCCGTATCTCCCCTATGAGCTGTTGAAGGCGGATACAGGTGTTGAGCCCGCGCATAGTTGGGTCAGTAACAGCCAGCAGGAAATCGATATCCTGGGTCGTCTGCCGGCTGATATGCTCCAACCCCGCCTCGCAATCCATGACCACGTAATCATAACTCTTGGCCAGCTTGTCGATTGAGAAGCGTATCATGTGGTTGGCGGCGCAGTAGCAGCCCGGGCCCTCGGGGCGCCCCATGGCCAGCAGGTCGAACCTGTCGGTCTCAACCAGCGACTCGTGTATGCGCGCGTCCAGTATCTCCTGCTTGGAGACGGCCATGGTCAGTCGGCCACCCTTGATCTCGTCAGCCATCCTCTCCCTCGTCCTGCCCACCGTGCCTGTCACGTCCACTCCAAGGGCATCGTTGAGGTTGGTGCTGGGATCGGCGTCAACCGCCAGTACCGCACCCTTATTGGCCAGGAAATCAATCAGGATGGCGGAGATGGCGGTCTTGCCCACGCCGCCCTTGCCTGCGACAGTGATAGTTATGGTCATTCTTCACGGCTCCTTTGTGCCCGGCCTGGTGCGCCGGTCCGCGGGTACGAGGCTGACCGGCGATAGCCTTATCACAGCATTATACTCCGCGGGGCAGACCACCTCACAACTACCGCATTTGGTGCATTTGAGCTGGTCAACCACCTTGAGCCCCCTGTCGTCGCTGAATATGGCCTCGGCCGGGCAGGCCAGTACGCAGTGGTCGCAGCCCTTTTGGCATGTTTCCGGCAGAATATAATAGGCTGTCAGATCCTTGCACACGCGGGCAGGGCAGCGCTGTTCCAGCACGTGGGCATCGTACTCATCACGGAAGTAACGCAGGGTGGTCAGCACGGGGTTGGACGCCGTTCTGCCGAGTCCGCAGAGCGAGCCTTCCTTAACATCCACTGCCAGCCCCTGCAGGTTTTCCACGGCATCGGGTGACCCCCTGCCGCACGTTATATCGTCAAGCATGTTATGCATGTGGTACGTGCCTATGCGGCAGTGGGTGCATTTGCCGCATGACTCCTGCCTGCTGAAATCCATGAAAAACCTGGCGGTATCCACCATGCAGTTGTCCTCGTCCATGACGATAACGCCTCCCGAGCCCATGATTGCGCCGGCACCCTTGAGTGAGTCGAAGTCTACGGGTGTATCCAGCAGGCTTTCAGGAAGGCAGCCCCCCGACGGTCCGCCGATCTGAACGGCCTTGAACCTCTTTCCCTTCTTTATCCCACCACCGATACTGTAAACCAGCGTGCGCAGTGAAGTACCCATAGGCACCTCGGCCAGCCCTGTGTTCTCCAGCTTGCCCGCCAGCGCAAAAAGCGCCGTGCCCGGGCTATCCTTCGTGCCGATACCCGCGAACCAACCGCCACCTCTCTGCATTATCAACGGTATAAATGCCAGCGTCTTTACATTGTTGACCAGCGTCGGTTTCCCCCACAACCCGGCCTGCGTAGGATAAGGAGCCCGGTGTTCCGGCCAGGAGCGCCTGCCCTCTAAGGCAGCTATCATGGCCGTCTCCTCGCCCGATACAAATGCACCGGCACCCCTGGCTATCTCGACTGTGAAGCTGAAATCTGAATCCAGAATACGCTTGCCCAGCAGGCCCTTTTCCCTGGCCTGGCTGATCGCCATGTTAATTCTATCAATGGCCAGCGGGTACTCCTCCCTGATGTATATATATCCCCGTTTTGCCCCAACAGCATAGCCGGCGATAATTATTCCCTCGAGGACGGCATGGGGGTCGCTCTCCAGCAGGACACGGTCCATGAAAGCGCCCGGGTCACCCTCGTCTGCGTTGCAGATAACGTACTTCGTGCCGCCCCTGGACTGCGAGCATGCCGCCCACTTGGCTGCCGTGGGATATCCCGCCCCGCCGCGGCCGCGCAGTCCCGACTTTTTGAGTTCGTTCAGAATCCGTGCGGGCCCCATCTCCAGTGCCCCGGCCAGGCCTGCATAACCGCCGCAGGCAATGTAAGGGTCGATGTCCAGCGGCGAATTGAAGCCGCAGTTGCGCAGCAGCACCCTCGACTGGTGATCGAACATCTCAAGCTCCGGTATATGCACAGCCTCTTCACAGCCACCCGCTACCGTTCCCAGTGCCAGATCCAGGCAGGGGTCATCACCCATTACGTATCCTTCAACCAGTTGCGGCACCATCTGCGGGGTGACATGGTGATAACAGACGGAGAAACCACCCGGCTTCACTATGATTACCAGCGGCTCCTGAGAACACAGTCCCATGCAGCCCACTTCCGTGACCCGCACCCCATCCCCAAGACCGTCAATTTGGCTCCTGAAGGCCTCAAGGACGGTCATCGAGCCGGCTGCCCGGCCGCAGGTAGCCGTGCCTACAAGGACATGAACAATTTCGCCTGTATACAGCGCTCCCGATTTTTCCCGGGAGCTGCTGCCGATTTCGCTGTATGTCATACCGGACCCGCGTTACCCGCCACGTCCTGCGAGCATACAGTCCTGATCCCCACCAGTACCTCCTCCACCCCTGGAGATGTCATTTTAGGATATGCCTTCCCCTCTATAGTCAGTACGGGTGCCATTGCGCAGCAGCCGATGCAGGCCACCCGTTCAAGGCTGAATTCCCCGTCTTCGCTTGTCCCGCCCACTTCGATTTTAAGCTCCCGGGCCATTGCCTCAAGCACAAGCTGGCCACCCGACAGGTGGCAGGCAGTGCCCATGCATACCCTGACCGGCTTCCTGGCCGGCGGAATGAAACGGAACTGGTTGTAGAAGGTAGCTACCCCCCAGACCGTGGCGGAAGACACCTTCAGGGATTTTGCCACCTCAAGCATGGCCTCAATAGATAGATATCCCTCCCTGGATTGTATATCCTGGAGGATACCGATGAGCTGGCGGTGATGGCGGCGGGAGGAGGTGAAGATCAAAGAAAGATCCGATTTCTGACCATTCATAATTGCTTATATACCAGTTAGATTGCTTCGTCACTACGTTCCTCGCAATGACGAGAGCAGCCTCAGCCCTTCCAGCTTTTAACCAGCCCGGGCAGGTAAGCAGGTATCTCGTTGGCATCGCCCGGGCCTACGATTATCTCCCAGTCGGGCAGCGCCTCGCTCAGCTCGTTGCGGATGCGGGCCACTTTGCCGGGGATGACCAGCCTCCTGTGGTTGACCATACCTTCAACCCCGCACTTTCTGATGAATGGGGCGATGCTGTCCCCGCTGAACTTGCCGGCCGCCCAGGCGGTGAGCACACCCAGTCCGCCTGCCTCTTTAACGCACAGCCAGGAGGGCACCTTGCTGGCCTCGACCTCGGAGGACACGATGAAATATGTAAGCGCCCAGTTGGTTGTTATCAGCACGGGCGAGGTGGCATCGGGGTTATTTATGGGGTAAACCTTCTCCTCCATTGACATGGGCATGCGGGGATCAGTGTATATATTCAGCCTCTGCACCAGCAGCGGCAACAGCGTGTGCTCATCGATATCCGACAGCACGATGATGCCGGCATACTTCGGGATGAACATCGCTGCCATCAGCATCTCCCGCTTCTTGTCCGCGGCCATAAAGCAGGGGAAGGCAACCGTGGGATAGCCGAGCGGCCTGAATCCCTGCCTGAGCGCGGCGCGGCGGATGAGGGTCTGGTCCCTCAGTGCCGACTGCATGTCCTTAGATCCGGGATCAAGAACTATATCCTCGACACCTGCCTCCCGCAGACGCACCGCTACGTGTACCAGCGACTCAACGCCGGCTGCCCTGACCGCAAGGGGTGCCGGCCTGCCCCTAACCGCGCCCAGCACCCTGTCAAGGTTGTGTGCTGTGACCGGGTACAGCAGGGGCTTCCTGTCCGCACACAGCTCATGCGCGGCCAGCAGAACATCGGAGTCTTCGCAGATCAGGATCAGCGGGCAATCCGTGGAGGAAACCGCCTTTTTAATCAGGGAAGCATATTTGGCACGGTCACCGGATTTATACTGTAATGCCAGCATGTCGGCCTTGAGTGTTTTGCCCACCCAACTAATCTGCAGTTCCTTCAGCTTCCTGATCTTGTCTTCGATTGACTTTACCGGCTCATCGTCTGCCACCAGCACTGCAATCCCAGGCTGGTGAACGAATGTCTTTTCATGGCGGTACAGCACTGTTTCATCGCCCACCACGAGGGCACCTGCGCCTGTGCCGATGGTGACCGGCCGTATAGGCGGTGACAGCGCATCCTCAAGCTCGCTCCTGACCTCCGATGCAAGATAAGGGCACTTATCGATGGCGATGCCGCCCCCGGCCAGCTTCATGGCAAAGGCGAAGCAGGTGGGCAGACCGCATTCCCTGCAATTCTTCTTGCCGCCCTCCGGCAAGCGCTTGACAATATCCGTACCTTTGATCGCCAACTTATTCTCCTTCCATTACTGTCATTGCGAGCCCGAAGGGCGCGGCAATCCTTTTGCCTGACACGATGCTATAAGATTGCTTCGTCGCTGCGCTCCTCGCAATGACAGGTTAACTACACGGGTAGCTTTACCTCACCTTTTACCCACGGGTGTCCCACGCGGTCAAGGAAAGCAACCAGCTCGTCCACATCGTGCACCTCGTTCTCAGAGGCTACTTTGCCATGCAGATCCATGGGGCAGGCATCCTTGTACATCTCCTGTATGGCCTGGGGCATCCAGACGATGCGGTACCAGCCGCCGTCTGCCTTGAGGAAACTGGGGGAGCGCAGGTATTCCAGCGCGATGCCCAGGAAGCCCTCTATCTGCCTTCCCCCGCTGGTATCCCCGGCCATGGCGGTGAAGGATGCCCCGATGACCGTATCGCCTTCGAAATCGCGGTTAACGATGCCGAAGGCGTCCACTTCGGGTATATAAAAGCAGATGGCCTGGAAGCAGCCGCAGGAAGTGTGCGGGTACCCGAAGGCGCTATGCAAAAAGACTTTATCATATGTCCCCATGGACTTTTCCAGCGCCAGCTTATCGGCACCGCTGTACTCCCCACGCGCCGGGTCGATGATATCGCCTTTGGGCACCGCCTGGATCGGGCCTTCAGGGTCCATCTGGTAGGCCGCCTTGCCGTCGAACCAGTTGATGGCGCCGCAGTTGGCGATGCGCTCGGGCGTTATGCAGCAGATATGTGTGGGTGCGAAGCTCTGACATAGAGCACAACTGTAAAATTCCTGCACATCTGCCTCGCGCAAGCCCCTTATCTTTTCATCTCGCGCCCGGTACACCTCCAATGCCTTAGGCATCATCTCCGCGACCCTGGCTGGATCGGTGACGAAGGTGACCTGTATCTTTTCGATGATATCTATCTCCGAAGTGTAAAGAAATATCAATATCTCACCCAGCGTCCTGAGGGATTTCAACCCCTTGCCAAATGATGCTTTATGCAGCCGCATCCAAACGTCCTGCCGCTGGTTCATATGGTAAAAGCCGTCTATATAGTTTAGGTAAAGGTGCAGCCGCCGCTCCAGGACGGGCTCGATGTCCCTCTCCAAACGGCTGCCGGCGACATCCACCAGCAGGGCGATGGGCTGGCTGCTGCCATCGGCCAGATCGGGTATATCAGGCCCAATGATCTCTACCTTCTCGTGTACAACTTCACCGGGCGTCTTTATTGAAACCAGCTCGAACCTGGTTTTCACAACGGGCCCGCCGAACTCCACGCGCATATCAGCCTTGCGGATAACCTCTCCCTCGTACTGGGGCCCGATATCAACAGGGAATATTCCGTCAACCATTACGTTCCCGCCTTCTCTTAATAGTCTTTCCCGCCGTATGACTGTATATTATATCCGCACAAACCGGCCTTGTCCTAATAAGGCCTATCCTTATCAATGCACCACTTCGTCGAGCGTAACCTGCGAGCGATAGGTGCCGACCAGCGTGGGCAGCGACAGCACCGGTTTCTCCTTCCAGCCGGCCTCGTTAAGATGTTCCTGCAACTCCTTCTTGAAAAAGATCGGTATATCAGATGCCTTCCGGACAAACAGGTGCGCATCCGCCGGCAACTTACCGAGATACTGTTTATGCAGGCCGATGTAGTGGGTCAGCTTGGTGGCCCTGCCCTGAGGGGTATCGTTCCTGCGCATGCACAGCTTGGCCAGAGCTACGATTACCGATCCTTTGTCGGCTAACAGGTTTATAAGGTGCTCCGGCGACGGTTCCCCGGTGTCCACGACGACCTTTTGGCGCCCGTCCATTACAGTCCAGTCAGTATCGCCGGGCTTGCTTATATAGAGCCGGCCATACTTGATGCAGCGCGGACCGACAACAACGGGTATACCCAGCCTGTTACAACCTGTGGCCAGGGCCAGTTCTTCTTCCCCGCAGGCACCCCAGGCCAGCGCGCAGGCGCCGATCCGGTTGAGTATATAATCGGCAACTACCTCGTAATTGGCCCGCAATGGCAGTGCGGCAAAAATACTGACTATCTTTATAGCCGCACCGCTGATGTGAGCAGCGGAGACACCTGAGCCTATATTTATCACGCCGCCAGCTTCGAAATCCGGCGGATACCTCTCATAAATGGACTTGCCCTCATCGTCCGTTTTGAGGGCAGCTGCGATAGCCGAGTCCCCCGCCAGCACGACCACGTACTTGCGCCTGGCGAACTCCTCGGCGATATCGGCGATATCATCGGGCGGACCCGGGTAGTTCGACCCTCCCACGATGGCGATAACACCGGGGATGGTGCCCAGCACAAGCGGTGCACCAACCTTCCTTATCTCGGTATCCATGATGGGACCGCGCCCCACCCTCATCCTACCCGCTCCCCGGTTTGCAGCATCGGCCCGCGGAGTCACCCGGCCACGGGAAGCCGAGAACTTAAGCGCGGCCTCAACGGCCACGGCAGCGGCCTTGGCAGGGTCGGGCAGCAGTATGCCATTCCCCCGCTGCAGTTCAATCAATATCTCCTCGGTATCTCTGGCCGACAGGTCTTCCAGCCCATAAGCCGTTCCTGCATCCGTTGCTATGAAAGCCGCCCCCCTGGCCAGCGTTTCGGCTGCAATATCTGTCGACAGGTTGCCCCCGCCACACATCACGACGTCCGCACTGCCGTTGAGCAGGAATTCGTCCAACATTGCCAACGTACCCACTACTTTAGCCGTTGGGCAGTACCGCACCAGGTCATGGGCAACAGGTCCTGCGCCGGCGATTTCTATCTTGCCATCCAGGCCGCTGTGCCTCAGGAAATCTACCAGGCAAATTGCTGAAACGGTGTCGTCGCCTGCTATGAGGATGACCGGCTTCTGTGTGTTCACCGCTGCCAATCCTACATCAACCAGCGCTGTATCCGCTTTAGAAGATGGAAATAAGAAGCCCGAGCTGGCGGCGAGGTCTTGTGCTTCCATCACTGCGTGAGTGAGCATAGAAGCATGCATGGCCTTCGATTCCAAATCTGCAATAGAAGCTTCGCCTCCCGTATTGCAGGAGGCCGTCAGCAAGGCAAGCTGGTCTTCAAAATAACATAATATCCTTTCAAGGTCGCCCAGCCTGTCAGGTTTTAAACCCAGCACAGTCCTGATGTGCGGCGCCTCGATGGATATCTTATCGCCCAAATCGAGCGGCATCTCCCGGCCCTTGACCTCCACCAGGTAATCTATAACCCTGCGGGCCCCGGCCAGTGTGCCCGCAAGCCCCTGGCAACAGGTCCGCAGCGTAATACGGGCCTGCATCGCCGCTGCGTTGATACGGCAGGCACCCCTGCCCCCCCCGGAGAGGTCACAGTCCCCGTATGTGCAGCTACTGCACCTGTCTGTAACCGGGACATAAAACGGTTTCCATGTCTGCATCAGCCGCCTATCCCAATTCCTCAGGTCAAGCATGCCGGGCAGCGGGGTGTGCCCGAGCGTCTCCCAGCTATCTGCGGCACGTATAAAGTCCTGGTCCTCCCTGTTCTGCCTCTCACTTCTTGCCACGGCAGCCTCCTATAATTTGCCTTCGATGGCTTCCTTGAGCAACCTGCAATTATCCGGGTGTCTCAGCACCAGGATGTCGGCCCCTGCCAGCAGAAGGCTCATGGCCGTGATACTCTCCCAGAGCATGCCCTGCCCGCCGTCCGATTTGGCCTGGTTGGTCTTCCAGCACTCGCGGCCAAGGTCAGCTATAACCGGCATCTGCATGGCCGTATCACCGTACACAACGCCGACCTGCCGTGTGCGCTCCATAATGGTGAAGCTGTACTCCATCCCGTAGCCAAGGGCAGAGCTCAGCGGGTCTATGATTATCCTGTCCTGTGACAGATGCTTTAGCAGCTTCACGTTGAGTTCCTTCTCAAGGTTTATATCGATCGGCGTCTGGGCAATTATGCAATGCCCGTTGTCAGCCACCGCCCGCAAGATGGCTTCGTAATTCTCCTTGACGGCCGGGCCTATCAGCAGGTTCGCACCCTTGCAGGCCTCTGCAACTGCAGTCAGTACCTCAATATCTTTCTTGTCATCCCCGCAGCCATACACAATCAAAGGCGAATCCAGCTCCTGCACCATCTTTTTGACCAGCGCAGCGGCCTCCGCCGCGGTCCCGTTGGCCCCCTGCGGGTCAGTACCCTCCAGGTGCAGGCAGACCAGGTCGGCGCCCAATTCCAGGCACCTGCCAGCCCATTTCACAGGGTCATGGACCACGTCCTTGAAAGGCTCCACGGCGTGCCCGGACCAACCGGCAGCCCCGTTGTCGTCCACCTCGAGGGCAACTACGGGCCTGTTCGCTGCCCAACCCTCAAAATCGTGCATCGGCAATATATTGCCTCCCCCGACCCGTATGGCCTTCCCTCCCCTGCCGATGGTGACCTCCCTGATCTTTCCAGTGTATGTTTCCATAGGCGCTACATATTCCATAAGCATTACCTCAACTAAGTTTCCAGCCAGGCATGGGAGTATAGCGCGTCTCCCATCAGCACCCTGGCAGTTTTAACATAATTCTTTTCTTTCTCGGGCAGAGCTTCGGCGTCGACCGACTCTCCATCCATGACCCTGTGGATAAGCACCCTGGCATCCTGTAATCCACCCCTGTTAAGCTCTACCAATTCCTCATCGAGAACGTCGGCGATGGCTGCATAAAGGCCGTTCCTTTCCAGCATCACCATGTAGGTGCGGTTGAGGACACCCCGCAAGCTGGCAGGTGTACCATTAGACACATTTGAGAGACCTACCACGGATTTCACTCCCGGCAGCAGGTCCGGAAGTATCCTGATAAATTCCAGGGCTTCACGCACCTGTTTCTGGTCAGCGCTGACCGGCAATATAATCGGGTCCACCCAGATATCCTCGTTATCAATACCCATGCTGTTGGCATAGGCTACAGTCTCCATGATGCTTTCAACCCTGGCCTCGACATCCGGCGGGCAGCCCTGGTCTGTAATAACTGAAATAACGGCCTGCGCATTATATTTTATGGCCAGCGGCATCATGTTTTCCCTGCTCTCCGATTTGCCGGACGCCGAGTTTAAGATGGCCCGCCGCCTGCACCTCTTCAACCCCGCCTCCATGGCCACGGGGTTCATCGTGTCGAGCGAAAGCGGGAGGTCGGCAACCTGCTGCACCGTATCCACCAGCCACGATGCCACCTCCTCCGGCTCCCTGCGCGCCGGCCCCAGGTTCAGGTCGAGATAATCGGCCCCGGCCCGCGCCTGGTCCCGGGCAAGCGACTGTATGGGCGCGGCGTCCCTGTTCCTGACCGCCTCGCTTACCGCCTTCGATATGATGTGGATGTTTTCGCCTATTAAAATCATGGTATATGCGATGAAGGTGAAATCAGCTGAATTCTATCATCGATTGTATTGATACGGCAAGGAAATGACCGGGCCCGGGCAGGTTCGCAATGTCGTATAATTGGTGCATGAACAGGACTGAAAAAATAATCATTTACTGCGATGGCGCCTGCTCGGGCAACCAGTACCGCACCAACACGGGCGGGTGGGGCGCCATCTTGCAGCAGGGCAGCCGCGTAAAGGAGATCCACGGGTTAGAGCGAAACACTACAAACCAGCGCATGGAGTTGACCGCCTGCATCAAGGCGCTGGAACAGGTTAAATCGGACAAGTACGATGTCGAGATCTACACGGACAGCGCTTACCTGGTTAACTGCATGCATAAAAAATGGTATGCAACCTGGCAGCGCAACGGCTGGCATAACGCAGCCAGGAAACCGGTGGAAAACCGCGATCTCTGGGAGAAGATCCTGGCACTGACATCCATATATAAAGTGAGATTTATCAAGGTCACCGGGCATTCCGGGAACAAACTGAACGAGAGGGCGGACGAGCTTGCCAGGCAGGGAATCCAGGAGGCCGGGTAACCATTACAGGCTGATGCATTTCTACCCGGGATGTGTTATACTGATCATTGAAATTGCAAGTCCTTGTGTGCTTCGATTGAGCAAACACAACATATTGTGATGCTTATCTTGATACCTCGCTTCCAGGCGGGCTCCGGACGGGCGACATTCAGTGCAAGAGATAAACCATGACCCCTGAACAGATCAACGGATCCAACAACGGCGAATACACTGCAGAGAATATCCGCGTCCTCGACGGACTGGAAGCGGTGCGCATGCGGCCAGGCATGTACATCGGCGACACCGGCAAGGACGGCCTGCACCACCTGGTCTACGAGATCGTTTACAATAGCATCGACGAAGCCATGGCTGGCTTCTGCGACAGGATACAGGTCACCGTCAATGCAGACAACTCTGTAACAGTCTCTGACAATGGCAGGGGCATACCGGTTGATACACATCCCGAAAAGGGCGTCTCGGCCCTGGAGGTGGTGATGACAACCCTGCATGCCGGCGGTAAATTCGGCGATGGAGCATACAGTGTCTCCTCCGGCCTGCACGGTGTCGGTGCATCGGTGGTGAGCGCCCTTTCTTCCTGGATGCGTGCCGAGGTGAGCAGGAACGGCAAGGTCTGGCGGCAGGATTACAAGGCCGGCATCCGCCAGGCAGACTTAAAGTCCGTGGGAAAGGCCGACCATACGGGAACCACCATCTCGTTCATGGCTGATACCGAGATATTTGAAGACATCAATTATGATTTCAATCACCTGGCTGAACGGCTTCGTGAACTCGCATTCCTTAATAAAGGTGTCGAGATCAGCCTCAAGGACGAGCGGACGGACCGCGAGACCAACTATTTCTTTGAAGGTGGCATCGCCAGCCTGGTAAGGCGCATAAATAAGAACCGGCAGGTGCTGGACAAGTCCATTTATATCAGCGGCAGGGTGAACAGCACCGCCGTCGAGATCGCGATCCAGTATAACGACGGCTATTCGGAGAACGTGACCGCCTTTGCCAACTGTGTTAATACCAAGGAAGGCGGCACACACATGACCGGTTTCCGCGCAGCGCTGACCCGTGTGCTCAACGACTATGCCCGCAAGAACAAATTTCTAAAGGACAATGACCCCAACCTGTCGGGCGAGGACATCCGCGACGGTCTGACGGCAGTCATCAGCGTAAAAGTCGGGGCGCCCCAGTTTGAGGGCCAGACCAAGGCCAAGCTGGGCAACCCTGAAGTCAAGGGGCAGGTCGAGTCGGTGGCCAGCGACGGTCTGAACGAGTACCTGGAAAAGCACCCCGACGAGGGCAAATCGATAATCGACAAATGCCTGCTGGCAGCCAAGGCCCGGGAGGCAGCCCGCAAGGCGCGCGACCTCATACTCAAGAAGACCGGGTTGGAGTTCGGCACCCTGCCGGGCAAGCTGGCTGATTGCGCCAGCAACAACCCGAAGGATTGTGAACTTCACATTGTGGAAGGTGACTCTGCAGGCGGTTCAGCCAAGCAGGGGCGCGACCGCAATTTTCAGGCTATCCTGCCTCTCAAGGGCAAGATCCTCAATGTTGAGAAAGCTGCCAAGGACAAGATATTTGACCACGATGAGATACGTGCGCTGATTACTGCCCTGGGCACGGGTATCAGCGATGGCTACGACTACAATAAGCTGCGCTACCATCAGATCATTATCATGACGGATGCCGACGTGGATGGGGCGCACATCCGCACCCTGCTGCTGACCTTCTTTTACCGCAACATGTTTGACATAATCGACAAAGGGCATCTTTTCATCGCACAGCCTCCCCTCTACCGGCTGGCTGCCGGCAAACAGCAGCACTGGGTTTACTCAGACGCCGAGAAAGAGGCCAAGCTGGCCACGATGAAGAGCAGCAAGGTGGACGTGCAGCGCTACAAGGGCCTCGGCGAGATGAGCCCCGAGCAGCTCTGGGACACAACCATGAACCCGGCCACTCGCACACTGCTCAAAGTGAAAGTCGACGACGCTATGAAAGCTGACGAGATATTCCATATATTGATGGGCAGCGAGGTGCCGCCCCGTAAGGCTTTCATCCAGGCACATGCCCGCAGCGTCAAGAACCTCGATATTTAGCCCTGACAGCGTCAGGCTTTATACAGGTTATGCTCAATAATATACTGCATGACCGCATCCGGCACCATGTAACGCACTGACTTCCCCTCCATTACCCTCTGCCTGATACAGGTAGAGCTTATGCTCAACGAGGGTTCATCAATAAATATTATCCGCTCAGCAATACCAGGCATGGCCGTTTCAAGCCCCGCAGGGTCAGGCCTGGCAAAGCCGGGCCGGGGGAAGGCTACAATCCTGGCCATTTTCGAAATACGGTATGGTGCCTTCCAGGAAGGCAGGTCCGCCACGCTATCCCATCCCAGCAGCAGAAACAGGCCCACGTCATAGCCTACCTCCCCTGACAACTGTTCAATTGTATCAATTGAGTACGTGGGGCCGGGTCGATTCACCTCGATAAGTGACAGGCTGAATGCCGGGTTTGTCGATACAGCGAGGCCGACCATCTCGACCCTTTTCCCGGCACTGGTCACCACGTGGTCCGATTTCATCCAGGGGTCACCGGACGGGATAAAGACTATTTTATCCAGCCCCAGCCTGACCCTTGCCACCTCGGCGATGATAAGGTGCGCTATGTGGGGCGGGTCGAATGTGCCGCCCATTATCCCCACTTGCATTATCCATCCCGCCTGTCTACAGGTTTTGGCCTGAATACGACTTCCGGTGTCGTATCGCTGGATGCTATGCTCCTCGCCTCTACGGCCAGCCTGTGCACTTCCAGGATCAATTCATCCAGACCCTGCCTCTCACGGGCAGATACTATGACCTTTGGCAAGCCTGTATCAGCCAGCATTCCCCTGATATAATCACCTGCGCCGGCATCATCAACAACGTCCGACTTATTTACCGCGATAATTGCGGCCTTGTGTGCCAGGCCGGCATCAAATGCCCTGACCTCGTTACTCAGTTCCTCAAAATCGCCTTTCAGGTCAGCCGAACCTGCGTCCAGCAGGTAAACAATTACAAGCGCCCTGCCGGCCTGGTGCAGAAACCTGTTGCCCAACCCCTTCCCACGGGCGGAACCTCTGATGAGTGAGGGCAACTCGGCCCATGTCATTTTGTTCACGCCATCATCAACCACGCCCAGCACAGGCACTTTGGTCGTAAACTGGTAATCTGCGATCTCCGGCCTTGCCGAGGACAGTTCAGACAGCAGGGCCGATTTCCCGCTGTTGGTGAAGCCGATTATGCATACGTCGATAACCAGTTGCATCTTTAAGATTACGTCGCATTGCTGACCTTCCTCACCGGGTTGGAAAATAGTTGGTGCCTTCCTCGTAGCAGTTGCATAGTGAACATTTCCCTTTCCTCCCTTCCCTCCACGGGCTAAGAGCACCTTCTGCCCATCTTTCTGCAGATCAGCTACAACTAGTTCGCATCCCTTTTCCTTAACATAAGCAGCTGTTCCCACCGGCACCTTGATCACAAGGTCGACGGCATTTGTGCCGTGCATCCTGTTCTTCCCACCCGCTCCGCCATTCCCGGCCTTGAAAAGACGTTTGTGTTTGAACGGTGCCAGGCTATCTACGCCGCTGTCACCTACCAGATAAATATCTCCTCCCCTGCCCCCGTCTCCTCCATCAGGACCCCCGAACGGCAGGAACTTCTCCCTCCTGAAACTGGCCAGGCCGCTTCCTCCATGGCCGGCCCTCAACTGTATTTCTACATTATCAACAAACATATCTTATATTGTATTCTAATTTAGTCGAAGGTAATATATCAGTTTCATCATATTCATTATAAGGCGGTTAATTGTGTGGAGGATAGTATCAGTGGAGAACGAGAGTACGCTGAGGCAAAAGATGCATGTTAAAAAGACCGGGCAGTTATCAACAAAGAGGGGGTTTTTTTCCACAACCGGGGAGCGGGGCTAAGCCGACCCGCGGGATTTTAACATGAGGCGTATATCTTCAATCGATTTGCTGAGCTGCGAATCAGAACCTATATCCGTGGCAATCCTGTCGTAGCCGTGGATAACTGTTGAGTGGTCCCTGTTACCCAGGACCCTGCCGATATCAGCGAGATTGGTGTTGTTCTGTTGACGTAACAGGTACATTACAATATGGCGGGCCCTGGAAGTCTTGAGGTCCCTTTTCCTGCCTGTTATGTCGTCTGGTGGTACGGCAAAATAATCAGATACGGCGTTAATGACGGCTGCAGCGGTGTAATGCCCGCCGCTCTGCCTTGAAGCTGCAATCATGTCATTGAGAAGCTGTTTGACGGCATCAACGTCCAGGGTCGTGTTGCTCATGCGGGAATATGAAGAAAGGCGGATGAGCGCACCTTCCAGGGTCCTTACACTGCCGTGGAAATTGGTAGCCAGGAAATTGAGAATGGAGGCGTCGAACCTGGTTTGCAGAAGTGAGGATTTAAGATCAAGAATAGCCAGCCGTGTCTTATGATCCGGAGGGTAGATGTCCGCCACCAGGCCGCCTTCCAGCCGGGAGCGCAGGCGCACGTTGAGCGATTGGATCTCTTTGGGAGGACGGTCGCATGATATGACAATCTGCCGGTTGTCAGCTAAAAAGTCGTTTATAATGTGAAAAATGCATTCTTGCGTTTGATTTTTTCCGCTGAGGAACTGTATATCGTCAAGCAGTAGAATATCCACCCTGCTGAACTTACCGCGGAATTCCTCGGCCTTCCTGTTGCGTATAGCCGTGATGAACTCATTGGTAAATTGTTCAGCACTCATGTACAGGGCATTGCCCTCTCCGGACCTGACCGCCTGCCCGATCGCATGCAGAAGATGAGTTTTGCCTGTACCTGTGCTTCCATAAATAAAAAGAGGATTGAATACTTCGCCGGGGTTCTCCGATATTTCTAACGAGGCGGTATATGGTAACCGGTTGCAGTCGCCGGCAATGAAGGTGTTAAACGTATATTTCGTATTAAAACCGGTGCCCCTGGAAGTAGCGGGGCGCTCCCTGACGCTTACCCCGCCATCAGCCATCAACCTGGTCCTGGCCGGAGCGGGATCGTGGATGACCGCCTGCACCTGGAAAACCACCTCGGTGGTACTGCCCGTGATGGTAGAGAGGATCCTGCAGACCACGGAATGCAACCGTCCCTTGAGCCATTCTGCGATAAAGGCCGTGGGGACAGCCACCGTGAAAACACCGTTGGCGTAGCCGATCCCCCGTGAATCCTTAAGCCAGGTGTTGTAATTCGCCTTATTTACCTGTATCTGCAGCTCGCCCAGCGCCGCCTGCCATATCTTATCAGCTTGCATCTGCCTCTTTACCGTACTATATTTTTATGAGGGCACGCCGCAAAAAGAAAAAAAGACTTCCCTCTGGAACGAAAAATGCGAACTTGCTTTTCAGTAACTGTAATAGCCGCTTGACCGGTCTAACAGTTAGTTATTACGCGGTGCCCTTCCCGAACCGTAGATAGATTACCACGGGCATCTTTGGTACTGTCAATGGTTATTTTGACATAACGGAAAAAAACCCTTAGATTTTTAATCAGACGATGGAAATTGTATTTATGGGATCACCGGCTTTTGCTTTGCCGGCTTTGCAGACGCTTATGTTAAACAAATATGAAATAAGCGCAGTATACACGCAGCCGGACAAGAAGGCCGGGCGTGGGCAACAGGTAGCGGCCTGCCCTGTCAAGCAGTTTGCCACAGGAGCCGGGCTGCGCGTAATCCAGCCCGAGTCATTCAGGGACACACGGGAGGTCGAGCTGCTTGCGGAATTAAGACCTGACATAATCGTTGTGGCCGCCTATGGCCAGATCCTGCCTGAAGCAGTGCTGCAAATACCGCAATATAAGTGCATCAATATCCACCCTTCACTACTTCCAAGGTACAGGGGTCCGTCACCCGTGGCGGCGGCCATCATCAACGGCGATGTGCAAACCGGGGTTACCATTATGTTAATCGAACGGAAGGTCGATAGCGGGCCCATAATTACGCAGGTGCCGGTATCGATACAGGATGACGATACCACGGGGTCACTGACCTGCCGGTTGGCAAGCGGAGGTGCCGAATTGCTGCTGGGAACCCTGCCAGCCTGGGTTTCCGGGACGATACAGCCGCTTATACAGGATGAAAGCCAGGCAAGCTATACCAGCATGGTGAAAAAGGAGGATGGCGAACTGGACTGGAATCGTCCGGCAATACAACTTTGGCGCAAGGTGAGGGCTTTTAATCCCTGGCCGGGATGTTATGTTAAATGGATGGACTCGAGGATCAAGATTGTAGCAGCGGTACCCCTGGTGGACATGGAGAAGGGCAGGGTGGGCCAGGTTATTGCGTTGCCGGTGGGCGAGGTAACGAGGGTGGCAGTCAGGACCGGGGACGGCCTGCTCGGCCTGGTAACGGTTCAACCCGGGGGCAAGCGCGAGATGACAGCGGGAGATTTCGTAGCGGGGCACCGAAATTTTGTGGGCAGCGTGCTTTGACTTAACAGCCCACGCCAAATAAACTTATTACTGTAAATGAAGGCCATGGAGAGTTAGCAGAGATGTTGCTTTACCTTATAATAATGGCGCCCGCCCTCATATTTATGATATATGCTCAGTTCAAGGTCAAATCCACTTATTCCAAGTATTCCAAGGTCTATAATCAAAGGGGCGTGACCGGCGCCCAGGCCGCTACGCAGGTGTTGAGGGCCAACGGTATGGCGGATATACCGGTCGAAACCGTCCAGGGCAAACTGACCGATCACTATGATCCCTCCAAAAGGGTGCTCAGGCTGTCACCCGAAGTCGCCGGGACCCCGTCTGTCGCCGCGGTCGGTATAGCGCTTCACGAGGTCGGCCATGCCATGCAGCATAAGACGAAGTACGCCATGATGGGTATAAGGTCTGCCCTTGTTCCCGCCGCCAATATCGGCAGCACTCTGGGATGGATCCTTGTCTTCGGCGGCATCCTCCTGATGGGGCTTTCCCAGGCTTTCGGCGAGATGGTGGCGATTGCAGGGATATTGCTTTTTACAGCCGCAGTATTGTTCACACTTATAACGCTCCCGGTTGAATTCAACGCCAGCAACCGGGCCCGGCAGATGATTAAAGAAACCGGGCTGCTGGTGGGGCAGGAATATGATGGGGCGAGTGCGGTTCTTTCCGCCGCGGCCCTGACCTATGTGGCGGCCATGCTGCAAGCCGTGGCCCAGCTGCTCTACTTTGTCATGCTGGTATTCGGCGGCAGGCGGAATTAAACCGGGGTATGGCTAACGAAGTATCCGGGTTCAGCGAGGCAGAGCTCGACAGATTCGAGACCTTCAGGACAATAGTAGAGCGTTTGCGGGGCGAGGGAGGCTGTCCCTGGGACCGGAGGCAGACGCACGGATCGCTCAAGAAATACCTGGTTGAAGAAAGTTACGAGGTGCTTGAGGCGATTGACCAGGGCGATTTGCCGGCCCTAAGTGAGGAACTGGGCGACCTCTGGCTGCAGATAATGCTGCACTCGCAGATCGCCCGGGAATCGGGCGAGTTTTCCCTTGAGGATGTGCTGCGCTGCATCAATACCAAGATGATCATGCGGCACCCGCACGTATTCGGTGACACGGATATTACTGACGCCGAAAAGGCTTCTCTGAGTTGGCAGGAGATTAAGGGGCGGGAGAAGGACCGCAGCCAGTCACTCCTGGCCGGCATACCGGGGAGCCTGCCGGCGCTGGCTTACAGCCAGACGGTGGGGAGCAGGGTAGCAGCCATTGGCTTTGACTGGGAAAATGCCGAGGACGTCCTGGACAAACTGGTTGAGGAGATAGGGGAGTTGAAAAATGCTGCAACGCCGGAGGAGAAAGCACACGAGTTTGGGGATGTTCTGCTGGTGCTGTCCAGTGTGGCCCGCCGGATGGATGTTGATCTCGAGTCTGCCCTGCGCCAGGCTAACGCCCGTTTCACGCGGCGTTTTCAATATATCGAAGGGTATTGCCGGGACAGGGGTTTGGAATTGAAGGGCATGAAGCTGTCCGAGATGGATGCTATCTGGGATGAGGCGAAGAGGGAAGTGGGGTAGAGGGCGGGCTTGGTCGGGGAGAGAGGACTCGAACCTCCGGCCTCAGCGTCCCGAACGCTGCGCGCTAACCAACTGCGCTACTCCCCGCACGAGTTAGATATTATAGTCGGCTTTAACTTTTAGGGCAACAATTGTAAACTTATTAGCTATGAAATTTTGTGTCGTCATACCGGACGGTGCCTCTGGTTGGCCTATTGCGGTGAGGGACAATCAGACTTGCCTTGAGTTGGCGGTAACACCTAATCTCGATTGCATGGCCAGGCAGGGATATACAGGTACAGCTCTGACCATCCCAACCGGCATGGAGCCGGGAAGCGCACCGGCCTGCATGTCGGTACTGGGGTATGACCCAACCGTCTATTACAGGGGCAGGAGCGCCATTGAAGCCCGTAGCGTGGGTGTACCCATCGGTCCGGGGGAGGTCACGTTCCGCTGCAACCTGGTGACTGTCATGGAAGGAAGGATGGTCAGCCACAGCGCCGGGCATATCACAACCGGGGAGGCTGCGGCCATTATCGACACCCTCAATAAAACTATGGGCTCAGCCGGGGTAAGCTTTTTTACCGGCATCAGCTACAGGCATATCTGCAAGATAAGCGGGCACGAGGATACCCTGGGGGCTATCTGTACTCCACCCCATGATATTACCGACCGTCCCGTTGCAGACCACCTGCCACACGGTGAGGGCAGCGCACTTTTATGCGGGCTGATGAAGGAATCTGAGCACGTGCTGGCCAATCACCCGGTCAACGTCGAGCGAAAGAGGCTGGGCAAGCTGCCTGTAACCTCGATCTGGCTTTTCTGGCCGAGTGGACTTGTACCTGAGATGCCTTCTTTCCAGGAGTTACATGGGCTCAAGGCATCACTCACTTCCGGTGTTGACCTGCTGCGCGGGCTGGCGATGATGGCCGGCATAGAGGTACTGCATATCAAGGGTGTCACAGACAACCTTGATAACGATTTCGCCGCCCAGGCGGCCGGGGCGCTGGCATCGCTGGAAAAGAGTGACCTGGTTGTTGTGCATGTCGAGGCGCCGGACGAGATGGGCCACAGGGGTTCGACGGATGACAAGATAAAGGCCATAGAGCTGATCGACAGGGAGATCATAGGCAGGCTGCTGGCGTGGAAGGAAGGCGGACTCAAGGTGCTGGTTATGCCGGACCACCCAACACCGATCGGGCTCAAGACCCATTGCGCGGAACCGGTGCCCTTCGTTATCTGGGGCGGCGGCACAGAATCCAACGGGGCGGCCAGGTTCACGGAGGCGGAGGCCGGGCGTACAGGCGTATCGATCGAACCAGGATATAAGCTTATGGATATTTTTCTCAAGGACAAATACTAAGAACAGGCGGCAGCAGGTATGGCAATAGTAGTGCAGAAATATGGTGGCAGTTCAGTGGCCGACGCTGACAAGATCAGCAATGTAGCCCGCCGGATCGCTGCGTCATATAACAAGGGCAACAAAGTGGTGGTGGTTGTCTCCGCCATGGGCGATACAACCGATGACCTGATTGAACTGGCCATCAAGATCAATCCAAACCCCGAGCCCCGCGAGATGGACCTGCTGCTTTCCACCGGGGAGATAGTCTCCAGTACCCTGCTGGCAATGGCTCTGCACGCCATGGGCTTCAGCGCGGTGGCCCTCAGCGGGCCACAGGCCGGTATCTCCACCGATTCTGCCTTCAGCCGGGCCAGGATAACAGGTATCGAGCCCAGGCGGATAGTTAAGGAACTGGATAAAGGCAATATCGTGATCGTCGCCGGTTTCCAGGGGATAACTCCCGACAACGACATCGCCACGCTGGGGCGGGGAGGTTCAGACACGACGGCAGTGGCGCTGGCTGCCAGTCTCAAAGCCAGGGTATGCGAGATATATACGGACGTGGAAGGGGTCTACACAGCAGACCCCCGCCTGGTGCCGGACGCGCGCAAGCTGGACGAAATCGGTTATGAGGAAATGCTGGAAATGGCCACATCGGGTGCCAGGGTCATGCACCACCGCTCGGTGGAACTGGGCCAGGTGTTCAATATGCCCATACTGGTAGCCTCAAGCATGGTAGAGAAGCCGGGCACGATTATACATGGAGGGAAGAACATGGAGCAGAGGAATAAGGTAAGGGGCATTGCCCATGACATGGACGTTGCCAAGATCACTGTCGCAGGCGTGCCCGACCGTCCGGGTATAGCAGCCGCGATTTTTACGCCGCTGGCGAGGGCCGGTATAAGCGTTGATACCATAGTTCAGAATGCCAGCGCCAACAATATAACCGACCTTACCTTTACCATCATAAAGAAAGACCTCCCTCAGGCCATGGAGATCATAGGCCCGGTGGCCAGGGAGATAGGCTCCAGGGAGTGCCTCAGTGATTCAAAACTTGGCAAGATATCGATAATCGGTACGGGAATGCAGAACAACCCTGGCTATGCAGCCAAGATGTTCCAGACTCTTTCTTCCCAGGATATCAACATACAGCTGATCACGACTTCGGAGATACGCATCACCTGCATTATTGCGGAGGATAAGGTTAAAGAGGCGGTAAAAGCCCTGCACAAAGCGTTCGAACTGGATAAGGGCTAAGCCGGCGGGCTATACGCCCACCACTTCCGTGACTGCGGGGATCTTCTCCTTGAGGAAGCGCTCTATACCCTTTTTAAGCGTCATAGTCGACATGGGGCAACCTGCGCAAGCGCCCTTCAGCCTCACGCTTACCACGCCGTCCTTTACATCTACCAACTCAACGTCTCCGCCATCTGCCTGGAGGCTGGGGCGGATAATATTCAATACTTCCTGTACCTGTTCTTTCATCAAAGCACCTTCTTATTGACTTAATTTAATTTACGTGGTAATTTAGCACCGCTTGAAAAGCCGTGTCAAATTGCCTGCGCTTTAAGAAGTATAGGCATAAGTGTTGAGGAATAAAACGACTTAAATCACACCCATGTGCATGCAGGCTGAGGTAATAAGTGATAGATTTGCCTTTGGTGAAAATTTGGTATTAAATAAAATGATTGCATCAGACAGGTCGGCAGATATGATTGTAACAGGGGTGTCCAGGGATGCCTGAACGAGAAGAAGAGAAAGCCAGGATATGGCGGGGACGTATCCAGGAGGCCATAAGGATGGCCACCGAGAACCGCTGGCAGGAGGCTGTGGCCGCAAACCAGGGGATTATCGAGGTTTTCCCCACGGATGTCGATGCTTACAATCGGCTGGGGCGTGCTTATATGGAACTGGGTGAATATAAGAAGGCAAAGGATGCATACAGCAAGTCCCTGGAAATTTCCCCAAGCAATATAATAGCCAGGAAAAATCTAGACCGGCTGGCGTTGCTCAAAGGAGTCAAGGTCGCGAGTGTGAAGAGGGAGAAGGCCAAGCCCAGCGATTTCATCGCCGATGTGGGTAAGTACGGCATTGTCAGCCTGCTCGAACCTGCGCCTCAGGCAGTGATGGTGAAGCTGGCCCCGGGGGAGAAGGTTTTCCTGGATACCAAGAACCAGGATACGGTTGTAAAGAATGACCGGGGTGAATACCTGGGGGTTATCGAACCGGAGCATGGGCTGCGCCTGGCCAAGCTGCTTAAAGGCGGGAACAAATATATAGCTGCCATTGTCAGCCTTGATCATGATCACAACAAGGTCAAAGTCATCATACGCGAGACATTCCAGCATTCCAGCCAGGCCGGCAGACTGTCTTTCCCCATACGGGTGACCGAGACCTACCCAGCCCACGTAAAAGATAACCTGCTGAGGCACAGCACCGGGGAGGAAGAAGGGCTGGAGGAGCCTGATTACAATGAGTCTGACGATACCGAGACCGTCCCCGAGGGGTTCTCGATTTACGAAGGATACACGGCTGCTGAAGACCTGCAGCGGCTCGATAACAGCTTTGGGGACGAGGAGTAAAAATGGAATTAGGATTCTCTATAAAGCCGATCGGTATTGAAGACGAGATGAAGCGCTCATACCTTGATTACGCCATGAGCGTAATTGTTTCCCGGGCTTTGCCGGACGTGCGTGACGGTCTCAAGCCCGTGCACCGCCGCATATTGTATGCCATGTATGACCTCAATATGCGCTACAACTCGCCGTATAAAAAGAGCGCTCGCATAGTCGGTGACGTGCTGGGCAAGTATCACCCACATGGCGATTCCTCGATTTACGATGCCATGGTGAGGATGGCACAGGACTTTTCCATGCGGTACCGCCTGGTGGATGGCCAGGGCAACTTCGGCAGCGTTGATGATGACCCGCCCGCGGCCATGCGCTATACAGAGGCACGCCTGGCCAGGATAGCCGAAGAGTTGCTACTGGATATCGACAGGGAGACGGTCGACTTTATACCGAACTTCGATGACAGCCTAAAGGAGCCGTCGGTGCTGCCGGCCAGGCTGCCCAACCTGCTGGTTAACGGGTCCTCCGGTATAGCTGTAGGTATGGCTACCAACATACCCCCCCATAACCTCACGGAGGTCTGCGATGCCATAAGTTACTTGATCGGCAACCCGGATGCCTCGGTGGACGATCTCATGCAATACGTTAAGGGGCCTGATTTTCCTACAGCCGGCATCATCTGCGGTGTAGAGGGGATAAAAAATGCATATGCAGTAGGGCAGGGCAAGGTAGTACTGAGGGCCAAGGTCGTGGAAGAATCGACCAAAGCGGGCAAAATGCAACTGATTGTGACCGAGTTGCCCTATCAGACCAATAAAGCCGAGCTGGTCAAGAAGATAGCGGAATTGGCCCGTGACAAGAAAATAGAAGGCATCAGCGATGTCCGTGATGAATCTGACCGCCAGGGCATGCGCCTTGTTATCGGCCTGCGGAAGGACGCGCACCCTGCCAAGGTGCAGAACAACCTTTTCAAATTCACATCCATGCAGACCGCCTTTTTCATTAACATGATCGCGCTGGTGGATGGCCAGCCGCGGGTTATTAACCTCAAGGAAGCACTTCAATGTTACGTAGCATTCCGCACGGAGATTATCACTCGCAGGACCAAGTATGACCTGCAAAAGGCCAAGGAGAGGGCACATATATTGGAGGGCTTCAAGATAGCCCTTGACCACCTGGACGCAGTGATAAAGACCATCCGGGAGTCTGAGACTGCCGACGCCGCGCGCACCAACATTATGACGGAGTTTTCGCTCAGCCAGTTGCAGGCCCAGGCCATACTTGAAATGCAGCTGCGCCGCTTGGCCAACCTCGAGCGCAAAAAGATACTGGACGAATATAAAGATGTCCTCAAGACAATACATTACCTGGAGGACCTGCTGGCTACCCCTGAGAAGATACTCAAGCTTATCCAGCAGGACGTTGTGGACCTGAAGGCAAAGCACGGGGACAACCGCCGCACGGTTATAACACATGACGAGGCAGGCCAGTTCCAGGTGGAGGACCTCATCCCGCACATGGATGTGATCGTAACGCTGAGCGAGCAGGGTTATATCAAGCGCATCCCCGCCGACGTGTTCCGCAAGCAATTACGCGGCGGGCGGGGTGTTAAGGGGATGGTAACGCGCGACAGCGACGACGTGATGAGCTCCATGTCTGCCGATACGCATGACAACCTGCTGTTCTTCACCAACCGGGGCAGGGTTTTCAAGATGAAATGCCACGAGATACCGCAGGACATCGCGCGCACTACTAAGGGCATAAATATCATCAATTTGATCCCCATCGAGGCAAGGGAGAAGGTCACAGCCATGTTTGTGCCGGAAAAGACCGACCCCAGCCTCTTTATGCTCCTGGCCACATCCAAGGGGATAGTGAAAAAGACAGGGCTGAGCAATTTTACTGATGTCCGCCGCAGCGGCCTGATCGCGATGAAGCTGAAGAACGATGAGGAACTGATCGGGGTGGATGTCGTGGCGGAATCGGATAAGCTGATGCTGGTCAGCCGCAACGGGCAGGCAGTCAAATTTGCCGTTGCGCCCCTCCGCAACGCCTCACGCACCAGCGGCGGAGTGCGGGGCATCAAGCTCAATAAGGGCGACATCGTTGTCAGCATGGGAACCGTGCAGCCGGCCGCTGACCTCATTACCGTAACAGGCAACGGCTATGGCAAGAAGACCAAAGTGGATAAATTCCCGTTGCATGGCCGCGGAGGCAAAGGCGTGCTGGCCCATAAGGTAAATGCCAAGACAGGTAAAGTCATCGCCGCCAAATTCGTTCCGCCGGGCTACGAGCTATTCATCACCACAGCCAATGGTGTGCAGCTCAGGATAAACGTTGATGTCGAGAAAGAGACCAAGGTATTGGTAGAAGGTGAAAAGAAGAAAAGGCGTGAGGGTGTGCCCGTCAAAGGCCGTATAACGCAGGGCGTCATGCTCTCAAGGTTGGATGAAGGCGACCGCGTCGTCTCCATCGCCCTGGTTGAGAAAGAGAATCCAGAGGAGCAGGCCGCCAAAGAGACGCGCGCCGTTACCACCACGCCTCCCAAATCCATGGTTGCCGGCCAGCAGGAACTGCCGTTCGCCTCGTAAAATCCGGCTGTTCATTGCGGGCATGAAAGCCCGCGGCAATCCCAAAGTGTTTAGGAGAATCAATATGAAACTGGTCTTTATACATGGGTCGGGTGCCTGCGGGGACGTCTGGTTGCTGCAGAAGCAGCACTTTACCGACGCCGAGACACCTGATCTGCCAGGCCATCCCCATGGCGAAATATGCACCAGCATAGAGGCATATTCCGATTGGCTGCACGGCCATATACGGGATAATGGATATACAGACGTTGTACTGGCGGGCCACTCGCTGGGCGGCGGTATTGCGCTCATGCACGCCCTGAAGCACCCGAAGGATTTGAAAGGAATTATCATGATTGGTTCCGGGGCACGCCTGAGGGTACTGCCGCTGCTTTTAGAGGTCACCGAGGGTAAACTGGATGATACACATGGCTGGATGACCGAACTGATCGAACCACTATATGGAACGGTGGAAGAGAAGACGCGCCGGGCGATCATGCCGGGGCTGGCCCAGGTGGGCCCTGCGGCTCAGCTAAACGATTACCGCTGTTGTGATAAATTCGATGTCATGGAAAGAGTGGGTGAGGTCAAGCTGCCGGTGCTTTGCATCGTGGGTGACCAGGACAATTTTACACCACCGAAGTATGCCCGGTACCTTGCCGGACAGATGCCCGATTGCCGGGTGAGCATTATTGAAGGCGGCACACACCTGGCCTTCCTGGAAAAGCCGGCGGAGGTCAACCGGGCTATCGAGAGCTTCCTCAAGCAGATAGCCACGTAGATTATTTAATTTATGATGAAAGGTTCGCTGCGCATAGCCCGCATCGCCGGCATAGACATCGGTATCCATTACACGTGGATCATCATCTTCATCCTGATCGCCTGGTCACTGGCGGTTGGCTATTTCCCGGCAGAATATCCGGGCTGGGAAGACTTCATTTACTGGGCGACGGCCGTGGTGGCTGCGCTGCTGCTCTTTGTCTCGGTCCTTATCCATGAGCTGGCACATTCCCTGGTGGCCAGGTCGCGCGGCGTGCCCGTGAGGAGCATCACGCTCTTTTTGCTTGGCGGGTTGAGCAACCTGGAAGCCGAGCCAGAAAAGCCAGGTGTGGAGTTCGCCATCGCAATAGCGGGCCCACTAACCAGCGTTGCCCTGGCTGGCCTGTTTTGGGCGCTGGATCTGACCGGCCTGGCAGTTGCCGGACCTGTAAAAGCCACGACTATCTACATGATAGAGATTAATGTGCTGCTGGCCGCTTTCAACATTTTGCCAGGCTTTCCCCTGGACGGCGGCCGCGTCCTACGCGCCATCGTGTGGGGTGCAACCGGTGACCTGAGGAAGGCCACCAATATTGCTGCTGCCATAGGCCAGGTATTCGGCTGGGCCATGATAGCTCTTGGAGTCTTTTGGGCCCTTACCGATAATATAATGGGCGGCGTATGGCTGGTCTTTATCGGGTGGTTCCTCAATAGCGCGGCGGAGGCTTCCAAGAGGGAGGTAGAGCTGCGTGCGATCTGGCTGAACGTGAGGGTGGCCAGCGTCATGAATGACCACCCGGAGACGATCGAAGGGAAAGCGAGCGTCGAATTTTTGGTCAACGATATTTATATAAAGAAAGGCATCAGGGCGGCGGCCGTGGTTGAAGAAGGGAGATTACAGGGGATCGTTACCCTGGCTGATATAAAAAAGCTGGCTCCAGGGGCATGGCGGGCCACCCCGGTCTCAAGTATTATGACCTTCCAACCTCTTAAGACTGTAATGCCCGGTGATGACATGAAAACTGCCGTCCGCCTCATGGCCGAGAATGGATTTAACCAGTTGCCGGTGGTGGTGGAAGAAAGGCTGGTGGGAATGTTAAACCGAGCCGACATAATCCGCTATGTGCAAGTTCACCACGAACTGGGGCGCAGGTGAATACCCGCCCACAAGGAATGTCATATTTATCGGAGCAATGCGGATTGTAAGGTGCGCCCTCATCAACGGGCAGGTTTTATACCTGCTCCAGAACACCGTCTGTAATTCTATTTGGACCCCGGCCTGCGTATTGTGAGAACAGGGCATGCAGCCTGGCGGACGATCTGCTCCGTGGTGGACCCGGAGATAAACCTGCGCCACCCGGAGAGCCCATGGGTAGCGATAACAATCATGTCGATCCCCTTTTCTCCCGCATAGCGTATGACCTCGCCTGCCGCATTCCCTATGAGCACCTCCGTTACCGCGCTGACGCCCCGGGTTATCTTCTGCTCAGCCAGGTTCTTAAGCGACTTCTGTGCCTGCCCCTCCAGTTCCTGCTGGTAAGAGGCAACATTGAAGCTGGCTGATTCAACTCCTATGGGTGCCTCCACGATGGGTACGAGTGGCACAACATTGATAATATGAAGCGTGGCGCCGAAATGCACTGCAAGTTCATCTGCAGCCTTAAGTGCCTCGTAAGAAGGATCGCTGAAATCGGTTGGGCAAAGTATATTCTTAACCGGCAACATCTCTAATTCCCCCTACACAAAATTATTATTCGCGTCTATTTA
>Ga0247841_10002890_pt1 | contig 33029 bp, 23 predicted proteins | sample LaCruzMarch2015__2_FD_192410 | JGI IMG/M metagenome (GOLD analysis project Ga0247841, IMG submission 192410) | Freshwater microbial communities from meromictic Lake La Cruz, Castile-La Mancha, Spain - LaCruzMarch2015_18m | ecosystem: Environmental > Aquatic > Freshwater > Lake | place: Spain...
GAAACTCCGAAAAATCCATTAAAAACCACTCGCCTTTAAAAGTGTGTTGATTTTATTGACAACTGCTGGCGTTTTGTCTGTAAATTTGGCTGGCGTTTTGAGTTTGTGAATTAATCAGGCTAAATAACTATGATAAAAAGTATGAACCGACGGTATTTGGATTCATCTTCCGACGGGTAAATCCGTCGGTTTATTCTGATGTCCGCAGTCCGACGGGTGAATCCGTCGGTTCATTCTGATGTCCGCAGTCCGACGGGTGAATCCGTCGGTTCCAGGGGTAGTCGGCGGTCAGCGGTCAGCGGTCAAAATTGTGAACTTGCCTTTACATTTTATCATATTTGTATTATTTTTGCCTTGATTATTTTACATTTCTTAATTCGATTTAAAAAATGAAAAGGCATATTGATAAATATTTACTTGAATGGAAATCAAATCCCTCAAGGAAAGTACTGTTGATAAGAGGGGCCAGGCAGGTTGGCAAAACTTATTCGGTGAGAGAACTTGGTAAAAGTTTTCGATATTACCTTGAAGTTAATTTAGAGTCGGATAAGGCTGTCCATCATTTTTTCCAATATGATTTATCTCCTGATGAGATCAGGAGAAACCTCTCCGCATATTATAATATCCCTGTAATAGATGGTGAAACCCTTGTATTTTTCGACGAAATCCAGGCTTGCATTCCTGCGATATCATCATTACGGTTTTTTTACGAAAAAGCACCTTTTCTTCATGTTGTGGCCGCTGGATCTTTACTGGAGTTTGCACTGAAAGAGATTCCATCTTTTGGTGTAGGCCGCATAGAAAATCTGTTCATGTATCCTATGTCATTCGATGAATTTTTACTTGCATCGAATCAGCAGAGTTTACTAGAGGTAAAACATGACGGCACGCCTGATAATCCGCTAAATCCGGCCATTCATCAACGGTTAATTGAATTTCTAAAACAATTTCTGTTAACAGGCGGGCTTCCGGAAGTTGTAAATACGTTCATTGAAACCAATGACCTGAGAAGGTCACAGAATGTTCTTGATCAATTGATTATCGGACTGGAGGATGATTTTGCCAAGTACAAAAAGATGGTTCCGGTTTCGAGGATCAGGGAGGTATTTCAGGCAGTAGTTCAGCAGTCGGGGAATAAATTCAATATTTCCAGGGCATCTGATTCAGCAGATCACAGGCAGGTAAAAGAAGCGCTTGGCCTCCTGGAAATGGCTGGGCTTGTTTATCGTGTTAATCATACTGCGGCTTCAGGATTGCCTCTGGGCGCTCTGATAAATCCAAACAGATACAAGATGATCCTGTTTGATCATGGCGTATTCCAGCGGCTCCTCGGTTTGAGTCTTTCTGAACATTTACTGGCCACAGATTTTTCATTGATTAATAAAGGAAATCTTGCTGAACAATATGCAGGAACTGAGATTTTAAAGTTGCAGCCTCCGGTTAACCGGACACAACTATTCTACTGGCATCGTGAAACACGCGGCTCCAACGCTGAGGTTGACTATACAATCCAACAAAATGAGAATATAGTTCCGGTCGAAGTAAAATCCGGAACACAGGGAAAAATGCAAAGCCTTCGGATTTTTTTAACTGAAAAAAAACTGAACGAAGGCATTCGCCTTTCCCTTGAGAATTTCTGCAGGTATGATAAAATAAGAGTCTATCCTTTGTATGCAATTGGGAATATATTGAAGGATTAATGGGGAAGATGGAGTTACTTCAGTTGGCAGTTGGCGGTCAGCGGTCAGCGGTCGGCTGGTCAACAATTTAACAGTAAACAATTTAACAAGTTACTTTTTAAGTAATTTAGCAGATAATCTTCGTTTATTCATAATTTAAAATTCCCCTCCTATGATTACCTTCCGGAAGATATTATTACCAGCTATCGCAGCATTACTGATCCAGCTGTCTCCTCTGAAATCACAGGTCGTTATCAACGAATACTCGGCTTCAAATTTAAGCACTGTCCAGGACAATTATGAGGAGTATGAAGACTGGATAGAATTGTACAACGCAGGACCTTACGGTGTTAATATCGGCGGGTATTTCCTGGGCGATGATACGGCCAGTCCTTTAAGGTGGGCATTTCCGGCAGGGACAGTCATTTCTTCGCTCGGGCACCTGAAGATTTGGGCATCCGGCAGGGATGAAGCCGGAGGTGGTAATTATCATTCTAATTTCAGGCTGACCCAAACCAAAGCCAATGCCGATTGGATCGTCCTTTCCGATCCATCAGGGGCTATCCTGGAACAGGTACAACTTGAAATTACCCAAAGCAATCATTCCAGAGGCCGTACAGTAAGTGGCGGGGATCAATGGGGGATATTTACCAACCCGACCCCCGGTACTTCCAATGGATACTCGACAGCTTATGCCGCTTATGCAGAAAAGCCCATGGTCAGTGATACAGGAGGATTTTTCAATAGTTCATTAAGCATTACCATCACGACAAATGAACCAAATTCCAAGATCAGGTATACGACTGATGGTACAGAGCCCGGATTAACTTCAAGCCAGTATATAAATCCCATCAATATATTCATAACCAAGATATTAAAAGCCCGTGTTTTTAGTAACGATCCGACAATCCTTCCCGGCCTGATCGAATTCAACACCTATTTTATCAATGATAATCATAACCTTCCTGTACTATCGGTTGCCGGGAACCAACTATTGGAATTGCTGAACGGGGACCAGTCACTCCGCCCGAAGGGTTCCATTGAATTCTATAACAAATTCAGGGTCAGAACTACCAAAGCTTACGGCGAGTTCAACGAACACGGCCAGGATTCTTGGGTGCATCCGCAAAGGAGCATCGATTATATCACCCGCGACGAAGCCGGTTATAACTTTGCGTTGCATGAAAAATTCTTTGCCTTATCTGATCGCGACGAATTCCAACGCCTCATCCTCCGGGCAGCGGGAGATGATAATTATCCGGGAATAGACACCAGTGCGCATCTTCGTGATGATTTTGTCCAGACCTTATCGCAGAAATCGGGACAACATCTCGACTGGCGCAAGTCAGAGCGGGTAGTCCTTTACGCGAACGGGGAATACTGGGGAATCTATGCCCTCCGCGAAAAGGTGCATGACCACGATTACACACAATATTATTATGACCAGGGCAAATATGATATCCAGTTTATCATGCTCTGGGGGTGGACCTGGGCGGAATATGGCGGGCAGCAGGCTTTGGACGATTGGTACGAGCTGCATGATTTTATCATGACGCACGACATGAGCAATCCTTTCATTTACCAGGCTGTTGCAGCCCAGTATGATGTGACAAGCCTCGTGGATTACGTGGTTCTGAATTCTTATGTGGTCTGTTCCGATTGGCTCAACTGGAATGTCGGATGGTGGAGAGGTTTGAACCCGGATGGCAGCCATAAGAAATGGGCTTACATCCTGTGGGATGAAGATGCTACTTTCGGGCATTATATTAACTACACAGGGATTCCTGCCCAATCACCTTATGTATCGCCCTGTTTCCCGGAAGATCTCGACAATCCCTATTCAGATCCCGAAGGCCATATATCTGTGCTTAACAAACTCAGAACCAACGCTGAATTTGATCAGTACTATATCTCCCGTTATATCGACCTGCTTAATACCACTTTTAATAACGGATATATGATCAACCTGCTCGACAGCATGTCGGCGATCATTGCGACGGAAATGCCGGCTCACACCGCAAGATGGGGAGGCACAACCATTAAATGGCAATCCAATGTACAGAAAATCAGGAATTTCGTCACTACAAGGAACACCATCATAGATGCTGGTCTCAGGGAATGTTACAATCTGACAGGGCCTTATGACATAGTTATCAATGCCGAACCTGCCGATGTGGGCCAGGTAAAGATTAATTCTCTCGAACTGAGTCAGTTTCCATGGGACGGGGAATATTTTGGTGGTATAGATATAAAGCTTCTGGCTATTGAAACCAGTCCTTATTATGAATTCGACCGGTGGGTGCTTAAAAACCATGAGGTAACGCCTTACGATACCCTGAAAGATGTAAGGCTCAGCCTGACCATGGGTGATTCGATCCTGGCGCTTTTCAGGCCAAGGGTTTTTGAAGATTCGCTGGTCATCAACGAGATTAATTACAATTCGGATGGGAGTTTTGATCCGGGCGACTGGGTCGAGTTTTACAACCCGCATGAATACGATCTGGATATTTCGGGTTGGAAATTTAAGGATGAAGACGACCTGCATTCTTTCGTTTTCCCTTCAGGCACTATTATCGATCCTGAGGAATATTTTGTTCTTTGCGCTGATACTGCGGCTTTTGACAGTCTTTTCCCGGATGTGGACAATTATCTGGGTCCGATGGGTTTCGGCCTGTCCGGCAACGGTGAGTTGATCAGGTTGTACGATGTAACAAACACGATAATCGATACGGTTTTGTATGATGACCAGGCTCCCTGGCCGACTGAACCTGATGGGAACGGTCCGACGCTGGAATTGATCAACCCGGCCTGGGACAATGCTCTGCCAGAGAGCTGGGCGGCATCGGCCCTCAATGGCACACCTGGCAAGCAGAACGGGAATTATGTAAAGGTACCGGATCCGATAACCTCACAGGTGACCTCACAGGTCACCTGTGAGGTCCTGCCCAATCCTTTCCATTCAGGCGCTATTTTTCGGATCAGGTCAGCAACAGTAATGGAAGATGCTGCCATATCGGTTTATAACCTATTCGGTCAGGCTGTTAAGCAGATCAATCCGGTCAATTCGAATTATGTCCCGCTATTAGGAGAAGAACTTGTCCCCGGAATTTATATTTACAGGTTAACTGACAAAAGGGGGATGGCGCTGTTTATTGGGAAATTTATTGTTAACTAACAGGGGTGTATCAAAAGTCTGAGCTACCTCTATTATATGGTAGTCCGACGGGTGAATCCGTCGGTTCCGGCATCTCCTTCCCCCGTTTGGGGGAAGGTCGGGATGGGGGCCGATGCTCCGACGACTGAAGCCGGCGGTTCCGTGGTCTGACTTGCTGTCATGGCAGTCCGACGGGTGAATCCGTCGGTTCCGTGGTCTGACTTGCTGGCATGGTAGTCCGACGGGTGAATCCGTCGGTTCCGGCATCTCCTTCCCCCGTTTGGGGGAAGGCCGGGATGGGGGCCGATGCTCCGACGACTAAAGCCGTCGGTTCCGTGGTCTGACTTGCTGGCATGGTGGTCCGACGGGTGAATCCATCGGTTCCGGCATCTCCTTCCCCCGTTTGGGGGAAGGCCGGGATGGGGGCCGATGCTCCGACGACTGAATCCGTCGGTTCCGTGGTCTGACTTGCTGTCATGGTAGTCCGACGGGTGAATCCGTCGGTTCCGTGGTCTGACTTGCTGGCATGGTAGTCCGACGGGTGAATCCGTCGGTTCCGGCATCTCCTTCCCCCGTTTGGGGGAAGGCCGGGATGGGGGCCGATGCTCCGACGACTGAAGCCGTCGGTTCCATGGTCTGACTTGCTGGCATGGTAGTCCGACGGGTGAATCCGTCGGTTCCGTGGTCTTACTCGCTGGCATGGCAGTCCGACGGGTGAATCTGTCGGTTCAAAGTATTTTACAAAATTGGAACCAACGGATTTACCCGTTGGAGCACGGACTCCTCCTACGGATTTACCCGTTGGAGCACGGACTCCTCCTACGGATTTACCCGTTGGAGCAAGAACTAATATCAGGTCGCAATTCGACAGAATAGACTTTTGATACAGCCTCTGTCTCTCTTTATAAAATCTTTATCCTTTCCGGCCTCTTCTTAACTTCTTGCTTATAAACGGCAACCTAATTTTGTGCTGTTGATATTTTATACATCATGAAATTAAAAAATCTTGCACCTGGACTGATCCTTATGGATATTCCTGCTGTAAATCCAGCGATTGAAAATTCAGAAAGCAACCAGGTCAGCTATATCATCGGTGGAGTCATAGCGCTCTTTATTCTCGGGTACCTGCTATATTCCCTTTTAAAACCTGATAAATTTTAAACCATGAATGAACTAATCCAGGTTTCCCTTTACCTGCTGGTATTAATAGCCCTGACACCTCTATTGGGCCGTTATATGGCAAAAGTTTATATGAACGAACAACATATAATGAAACCTGTCATGTCGTGGCTTGAAAGCCTGGTATACCGTTTGGGAAGGATTGACCGTAACGGGGAGATGAACTGGAAAACTTACACCATCAGTCTTATACTGTTCAATTTTTTGGGATTTATTGTCGTTTTCCTGTTGATGATGCTACAGAGACATCTTCCACTAAACCCGCAACATCTTCCCGGCACATCATGGCATCTTTCATTGAATACGGCGGTCAGCTTCATGACCAATACCAACTGGCAATCTTACAGCGGCGAGACCTCCCTTGGCTACCTCGTGCAATTGCTGGGACTGACCGTTCAGAATTTTCTCAGCGCAGCAACGGGAATGGCCGTATTTGTAGCACTTATGCGTGGGTTGACAAGAAAAACTACGAGCGACCTTGGTAATTTCTGGGTTGATCTTACGCGTTCAATTGTCTATATCCTCCTTCCGTTATCCATTGTACTGGCCATTCTCCTGACCGGTCAGGGCGTGGTGCAGAGTTTCTCACCTTATGTTAAAGCAACAACCTTGCAAGGAACTGAGCAGGTCATCCCGCTAGGTCCTGCTGCCTCACAAATCGCTATCAAACAGCTCGGCACAAACGGCGGAGGATTTTTTGGAGCAAATAGTGCCCATCCCTTTGAAAATCCTACCCCTTTCAGCAATTTCCTTCAGGTGCTGGCCATCTTGCTCATCCCGGCAGCACTGACCTTTACTTATGGCCGTTTCGCGGGATCTAACCGGAAAGGTTGGACTTTATTTCTTGTCATGTTCTTCCTGTTTTCTGTTGCTCTCATTTCTTCGCTTTATTCGGAGTATAGCCATAATGCCGTGCTTAACATAAGCGCAGGCATGGAAGGTAAAGAAACCCGTTTCGGGGTAGCCAACAGTGTGCTGTGGTCAGTAGCGACGACATCTGCTTCTAATGGCTCGGTAAATGCCATGCACGACAGTCTTTCGCCTATATCCGGAATGATAGCCATGTTTAATATAATGCTGGGAGAAGTGATCTTTGGCGGAGTCGGCGCAGGTTTATACGGAATGATCATATTTGTCATCCTGACCGTTTTTATATCCGGACTTATGGTTGGCCGTACACCTGAATTCCTTGGGAAGAAAGTGGAGGCCCATGAAGTTAAGATGGCTATTATTGCTGTCCTGGCACCCAGCCTGGTCATTCTTTTGTTTTCCGCATGGGCATGTGTTTCCCCTGCCGGGTTAAAGGGATTGAACGCCGCCGGACCTCACGGGCTATCTGAAATACTTTACGCGTTCAGCTCAGCCGGAGGCAATAACGGCAGCGCCTTTGCAGGGCTGGGAACTAATACCGCGTTCTATAATGTAACCCTTGCCATAGGCATGCTGATCGGCCGTTTCGGGGTAATCATACCTGTGATGGCCATAGCTGGAACGATGGCAGGGAAAAAGATCACCCCGCCATCTTCCGGGACATTCAGGACAGATACCTGGATCTTTGGGATTTTATTGACCGGCGTCATCCTGATCGTGGGCGGTTTGACATTTTTCCCGGCACTGGCTCTTGGGCCGCTGGTTGAACATTTTCTCATGATTTCAGGAATATCATTTTAATAGGAAAGAAAATGGCACCGAAGAAAAAATCAGGTTCAAAACTTTTTACCGGTAAGATCTTAGGCAGGGCTTTAATGGATGCTTTGAAGAAGCTGAATCCCGCAATTCTTATCAAAAACCCGGTGATTTTTATCGTTGGCATCGGCGCTGTCATCACGACGGTAATTTTTCTTATTGATCTATCTAAAGAACAATATTCTGCTTTCAACATGCAGATATCTATCTGGTTATGGTTCACTGTTTTGTTCGCAAACTTTTCGGAAGCTATTGCTGAAGGAAGAGGAAAAGCACAGGCCGAAAGTCTCCGAAAAAGCCGGGTTCAAATGAAAGCCAGAAAATTAGCCGGAGGAAAAGAAGAAACGGTAGGAGCTACTGATCTAAGGAGGGGCGACTTCATTGTCTGTGAATCCGGAGACATTATCCCGGCAGACGGTGAGGTAACCGAAGGCATTGCAAGTGTCGATGAATCGGCTATAACTGGCGAATCGGCCCCGGTTATCCGTGAAAGCGGGGGTGATCGCAGCGCTGTCACGGGTGGGACAAAGGTGATCAGTGACCGGATCGTGATCAGGGTAACATCTGAACAGGGAAAAACATTTTTAGACCGGATGATCGCCCTTGTGGAAGGTGCTAAGCGACAAAAAACGCCAAACGAAATAGCGCTAACCATTTTATTATCAGGGCTCAGTATTATTTTTCTACTGGCAGTGGTCACTCTTCCGGCATTTTTTAGTTTCAGCCTTACGGCCTCGGGCCTTCCGCAATCACAAAACCTGACCCTGCCCGTGCTGGTGGCTCTGCTTGTATGCCTTATACCGACTACTATCGGCGGGCTTCTTAGTGCAATCGGCATCAGCGGTCTTGACAGGCTGCTGCAGAAAAATGTCATTGCTACCAGCGGAAAGGCAATTGAAGCAGCAGGTGATGTGGATGTCCTGTTACTTGATAAGACTGGGACCATCACGCTCGGCAACCGTATGGCAACAGATTTCATTGCAGCAGAAGGAGTGACTGTTGAAAAGCTGGCCGATGCGGCACAATTATCGTCACTGGCTGATGAAACGCCTGAAGGCCGGTCAATCGTTGTACTGGCAAAAGAGCAATTCAATATTCGCGGAAGGGAATTGAATCCCTCTGATACCAGTTTCATTCCATTTACCGCGCAATTACGGATGAGTGGAATCGATATCAGCTTGCCTGACGGAAAGAAGAAAATGATCAGGAAAGGCGCCTATGATACCATCAGGAAATTTATTGAAGATAATGATGGTTTTTTTCCGAAAAACGTATTGGGTATTGTTACGAACCTGGCAAAACAAGGCGCCACTCCACTTGTCGTTGCCGAAAACAATCGTGTGCTGGGGGTTATTCACCTTAAAGATATTGTAAAAGGCGGGATCAGACAGCGTTTTGCACAACTCCGCGAAATGGGCATCCGCACTGTAATGATAACCGGTGATAATCCACTGACAGCAGCTGCCATTGCGGCCGAAGCCGGAGTAGATGAATTCCTGGCTGAGGCAAAACCTGAAGATAAGCTGGAGAGGATCCGCCAGGAACAAGCCAACGGCCGGTTAGTCGGAATGATCGGCGACGGTACTAATGATGCTCCTGCACTCGCCCAGGCTGATGTGGGAATAGCCATGAACACCGGGACCCAGGCTGCCCGGGAAGCCGGGAACATGGTCGACCTCGACAGTAATCCAACCAAACTCATCGAGGTGGTAGAAACCGGGAAGCAATTGCTCATGACCAGAGGGGCACTGACTACTTTCAGTATTGCTAATGACGTTGCCAAATATTTCGCCATCATCCCGGCAATCGCCACTTCGCTATATGCCACATCTATAAGTAATGGTCCTCTTTCTGCATTGAACATCATGCGACTGGAAACGCCTCAAAGCGCGATTTTAAGTGCAGTTATTTTTAACGCCCTCATCATCGTTCTGCTTATCCCTCTGGCCCTTAAAGGGGTCAAATACCGTCCGCTGCCTACCGGGACTCTTCTTGCCCGTAATTTATTTTTCTACGGATTTGGCGGGCTTATCATCCCTTTTATCGGTATTAAACTTCTGGATCTGTTAATCAATCTTTGAAATCTGTATTATGGAAAATCTCATTTATGATTTTATACAACGGCTTGAACATATTAAAGATGAAGAGAAGATAAGGATTCGTCAGTGCCACAACATCTGTGATAAAGATTCGGCCGGGATACTGATGGGAAAAATCATGGCTATAGATTACTGCATCAGTGAATTGCGCAGGATGGTCGTCTATGAGCATCAGAGTGAAAAAATCTCTTGAACTTATTTTATTATGAAACGACAGATCATCTATTCGATTCTAATGATCATTATCTTTACCGCTGTAACCGGTATAATTTATCCTGTGATCATTACAGGAATTTCTCAGGCTTTATTTCATAAAAAAGCCGGAGGAAGCCTGGTTAAAGAGAAAGGTATTGTAATCGGATCAGGACTGATCGGACAGGAAGCTGACAGTGCAACCTATTTCTGGTCACGGCCATCAGCAGTGAATTATCAAACTTTACCTTCAGGCGGCTCGAATTTATCATGGACCGACCAAAGGCTTAAGACTCTTGCAGATGAAAGAAAAGAAGCATTTATCCGGGGAAATTTACTGAATGATACCACTACCATTCCGGTTGAAATGCTGTTTTCTTCCGCCAGCGGACTCGATCCTCATATTTCACCGCGAGCCGCTTTATTGCAGGCGGAACGGATAGCACAGGCAAGAAAATTTAATTCCGACGAGAAGCAGAAACTAGTCCTGTTGATTGAAAAAATGACGGAAAAACCACAATATTCTTTATTTGGAGAAGAGCGTATCAATGTTTTTCTATTAAATTTAGAACTTGATAAGATAAGGTGAATACATTTGAAGAAAAACGGCCGGACCCAGACGAAATACTAGCCTCCTTAAAACTTGAAGAAGCAAAAAGTAAAAAAGGCAGGCTGAAGATCTTTTTCGGCATGTGCGCCGGCGTCGGGAAAACTTATACTATGCTGCAATCGGCACGGACTGAGAAATCAAAAGGCAGGGACGTGGTTATTGGTTATATTGAAACTCATCACCGGAAAGAGACTGAAGACCTGGTTAAAGGTTTGGAATTAATCCCGAGAAAAAGCTTTGAATACAAAAGCACGATACTCACAGAGGTAGACCTGGATGCTGTCATTGCCCGTAAACCGCAGGTAGTACTGATTGATGAGCTTGCGCATACCAATGCGCCCGGAAGCCGGCATCTAAAGAGATACCAGGATGTTCTGGACATCCTCGATAATGGAATAGACGTTTTTACCACGCTCAATGTGCAGCATATTGAAAGCAGGTCAGATACGGTTGCTCAGATCACAGGCATTGCAGTAAGGGAAACCATTCCTGATGAGATTTTTGAAAAGGCAGACGATATCGAGCTGGTGGACATAACTCCAGATGAATTGCTGGTAAGATTTTCAGAAGGAAAAGTATATGCGCAGGAGCGGTCGCAGGAGGCGGTCCGTAATTTCTTCAGGAAAGGCAATATCACTGCATTACGTGAAATGGCGCTCCGAATTGTTGCTGACGGGGTTGACGTCCAGTTACGACAATATATGCAGCATAAACGTATCTCCGGACCATGGAAATCGGGAATGCATCTATTGGTGAGCATAGGACCGAGCCCCCATTCTGCGAAGCTTTTACGATGGGCAAAAAACCTTTCTTACACAATGGGGGCGACTCTGCTTGCTCTTTATGTCGAACCCCCGCGAAAACTTACCGCCGCGCAAGAAGAACAACTGAACAAAAATATTAACCTCTCAAAACAACTTGGTGCCGAATTCAGGACTATTTCGGGAGATGACCTGGTAAAAGCTATCCTAAGCGTAGCCCAAAAGGAAAACATTACGCACATCATCATTGGCAAGCCGCGCCACCGAAATGTGTTTTCATTATTTAAGCTGGGCAACCTGGTGAACAGGCTGATCCGGCTCAGCGGCAATATTGATGTTTATGTTCTTGGGTCTGATTTACCCGGTGATGACAAATACCGGAGGAATATTCCGCTGCTTTCATTTTCGTCAGGATTTTCTCAATATATGGTAGCCGGCATCATTACGATACTGACTTCTATTGCCTGTTATCCGATCAGGGAAATTGTCGGATACCAGGTGGTGGCATTTGCCTTGCTTTTCGAGGTTTCGATCCTGGCCATCTTTCTCGGGATTGGCCCGATATTGCTTTCTGCTACGCTTAGTGCACTGCTTTGGGACTATTTCTTCATTCCGCCACCTTTCACCCTGCATATTGAAAGGCCTGAAGATGTTTTAATGCTGTTCATGTATTTTATCATAGTCATGTTGAATGGTATTTTAACTTCACGGGTACGCAATCAGGAAAAAATGACAAGAGTGCGGGAAGAGCGGACCAGGGCGCTTTACCAGCTTACCATGGAGCTTTCATCTGCTTCTGGCATAGATGAAGTACTGAAAGTTTCTGTAAACGACATTCAGAAATTTTTCAAAGTTGCCAGTGCCATCATAATTCATAGCCGGCACAAAGAACTGGAAAAAGAAATCAGGCACGAAACCGAATTGATTTTCTCAGAATCTGAGATGAGCATTGCATCCTGGACATTTTATCATTCGAGGAAGGCCGGGAGATTCACAGATACCTTGCCCTCAACCCCTTATACATTTTATCCTTTGAATGGCACCAGGCATAACCTGGGTGTTATTGCCGTCAGACAGCAAAAAACTTTTAAAGGGGATGAAGAAATTTTCTGGGATACTTTCAGGACTCAGATTTCAAATGCACTTGAAAGGGAACTTCTGGATGAGCTGGCACGCAAAGCCTTGATACTGGATGAATCAGATAAACTATATAAAACGCTGTTTAATTCCATCTCTCATGAATTAAGGATACCGGTTGCCACCATTATGGGAGCTTCAGACACGCTTTTATCGGCCGATTTAGACAAACAAACTTATACCCGGCTTTTCAGGGAGATTTTCATGGCCTCCGAGAGGTTGAACAGACTCATTGAGAACCTGTTGAACATGTCGAGGCTTGAATCGGGAAGAATCACGCCACATATGGACTGGATTGATGTTCATGACTTATTGAACAGGGTGACAGGCAGTCTGGCAGGTGACCTTGGGCATTTCAACCTTGAGATAGTGATCCCCGATGATATGCCACTGGTCAGGTCCGACTTTGGCCTTATGGAACAGATACTTTATAATCTGGTATTTAACGCAACACAATATTCTCCTCAAAATACTACCATAAGAATTAAAATGTACTATGAGAAACCTCATTTTGTGATGCAGGTCATGGACCGGGGGCCTGGTTTCCCGAAGGATGCTATTCCATATATATTTAACAAATTCTACCGGGTTGCCGGGACTCAGACTGGCGGCACGGGATTGGGGCTATCGATCGTAAAAGGATTTGTCGAAGCGCATGATGGCACAGTTGAAGTAGAAAACAGGAAAAACGGCGGGGCCAGGATCACAGTTAGAATTCCTTCAGAAGCTCCTGATTTAAAACAATTGCTATAGAAGATTATGACTTATGATAATTTGATTTTGATCATTGATGATGAGATCCAGATAAGACGGCTTTTGGACATCACACTGGCTGTGAATGGTTATAAGATCTCTGAAGCAGCAACCGGGAAAGAAGGGATTATTGCGGCAGCGACGCATAATCCGGCATTAATTATACTGGACCTGGGTTTACCTGATGAAGATGGTCAAAGTGTGCTTAAGAAACTGCGGGAGTGGTATCAAAACCCTATTATCATACTCTCGGTAAGGAATACCGAAGAGGATATTATTAAAGCCTTAGACAGCGGGGCCAATGATTACCTGACAAAACCATTCAGGACAGGGGAGTTGCTGGCACGGATCAGGACTGCCCTTCGGTCGAAGGTACAGGCTTCTGAAACCCATACACTGCTGACATTCCAGTCACTCTCTATTGACATGGTTAACCACACGGCAAAGCTGGAGGGTGAAATCCTTAAACTGACCTTAACGGAGTTTTCATTATTGGCACTGATGGCCAAATATTCGGGTAAGGTACTGACTCATAATTATTTATTAAAAGAAGTTTGGGGTCATGGATACATCGGCCAGACCCAATACCTGCGGGTTTTTGTTGCGCAATTGCGGAAGAAGATCGAGGCCGATCCTTCAAAGCCGAAATTTATTATCACCGAGCCGGCGATAGGATACAGGTTTAGTGAATGATGGCGGATCAAATAGCTGATTGGCCACTAACAGGAATTTTCTAAGCTATATCAAAGCCTGCAACTTTTTTGTATATTTGCACTCCCGAATTTCACACTCACACTTCACCTGCACCCTCACACCCAAACCCTTCTCACACTCACACTTCACCTGCACACTCACACCCACACCCTCTTCCCGGGATGTAGCGCAGCCCGGTTAGCGCGCCACGTTCGGGACGTGGAGGCCGGGAGTTCGAATCTCCCCATCCCGACTTAGAAAGTTGGACAGTAAGCAGTTGGACAGTTGGACAACTGCTTTTTTGTTTTTGAGATTTAAATATTTGAATTTGTTTGGTCCCGAGTACTCGGGATGGAGCTTGGAATTCACCTTCGTCGGACGCTGACAGGTTGCCTTCCCTTGAAACCTGACAGCGTCGCCAGACCTGTCAGCGTTTCAACCGGATAGAGAGGGTTTCCAACCCTGGGGTTGGAAACCCTGTTAAGATCAGATAGAATTCAGTAATGTCACCTTCCATTTAACCTTAAGGGTTTACCTGCCCCATCATGGGATCTGATATGGTATTTACATTTCCATGAATATCAAGAATGGCTACTTTGTACCAGTATTGCTTCCCTTTCAATACATTTGAATCGAGGTAGAAGTTATCCTTAATAATATTGCTTATCTGGAAATACGGTCCGTTTTGGTCAGGACTTTTGAAAACTGCAAAACCCTGGTGCTGATTTTGATCAAAGGATGTATCCCATAATAATTTTAGACCAGCCGAGTTATGGTTGTCGATTGTTATTTTTAGAATGGCATCCGGTTTTGTCGAAAATGTGAAGGTGCTTATTTCGACTGCTTTGGAGATCTCGCCTTCATTTCCTTCATGGTCCACGCCCACAACTTTGTACCAATAGGTTTTTTTCTGTTCTGTTGTTGTGTCTGTGAAAGTCCCGGAAGTCATATATTCATTTATAGTTGACGGAATACTGTCACAAATACAAGGTTTTATTTTATCCGGACGTATTAATTTTTTGCCATATATTACTTTTGAAGCTCTCTTAGGAAAATTAACAGTCACCATGGCAATAAATGTATAATTAATATTTTCATCTTCAGCCCTGTATACATAAAAGCAGTTTATATCCTGGGTAGGAGGTTGTATCCATTCAAGCAGGATAGCATTGTCGCGGGCAAATAAACCGGAGATGATTGACGGTTCGGGAGGGGTCTTGTCCTTTAACCGCTCACATACTATTGACACTTTCGCTTCTGTTTTATCAGGGGGAAGTTTTCCGCTTCTGTTGCCGCTTTTATCGTATGCTTTGATCAAATACGCATAACAAACAGGGGATTTTGGGGGAACTGACCTGTCTTTATAAAACCAATTATTCGGTCCGTCTGGTTTCACTTTCATAACGCTGTCGTGCGTTACCTGGCCGAGAAATACGAAATCATTTCGGCAAGTATCCGGGTGAGGGCAATGCCAAATCCCGGTATCGCAAATACTGCGGTAAATATAATATCCTGTGATGTCTGGTTCGATATTTGGCTTCCATTTGAGTTTGATGAAATTGCTGTCACCCTCGGCATGAACACCGGTAACTAAAGCCGGCCTTGTAGTGTCTTTTAAGGTGCCTGATACAGCCGTCGAATAATCGCTGTAATTCCCGGCTGCGTCTTGAGCCATTACCCGGTACCACCAGGTCTTGTCTTTGTAATCGTCACGGAGACTTGCTGATTTATCAATGCATTTTATCCAGCCATCAGGAGTTGGTGCCTGGATAAAACTTACGGGAAGACGATAACCTGATTTATTAAGATCAGTTACATCCATGCTATCATACCTATAGACAAAATAATTCGGAACTCCCTTTTCTTCGTTACGCTTGTAAATATCCGATGAAACTTCATTCCAGATAATTTCGATTGAACTATTGGTTTCATTCGGTATCACAGTATCTATCAGAGGCGTTTGGGGAGGGGTCAAATCTATTGGCATTGCCTCAACTAAATCGGATGGCGGTCCTACAATTCCGAAAATATCAACAGCTTTAACTTTATAATAATATTTTGTATTATTTTTCGGTCCATCGATCTTATTGCCCCCAACATCGTGGGGTATTGGCAAATTAGTGGCTTTATCATAGCGTTGAAAATCTACAAAACCAGGTAAATTCGGCTTTATTGTATCGCCACTGAGTCTATTTGTTAACTTCACGAAATCACTGCTTGCGTTGATCCTGGTTACACCAACTTTCCAATTCTTATCAAGTGAGCGGTATACCTGATATCCGACAATACGCCCCGTTTTATCCTCTTTCCAGGTTAACTGGATTTTACGGTCCCCTGTATCAGCTCTCAAACTGTCGGGACTTGCAGGTTCGAAATAAAGCCCCGCTTTAACCTTAATTTCATTCGAATCTCGTGGAACGGGTTTTCCATTCTTAGATTCATACCCGATGATCTTGTAATAATATTCTATGCCATCTGTCACATTTTTATCTTCGCAGGCGAGCCCCAGGGCCGCGGCTATCCGGTAATGGGATTGCGCAAGTGATAGGATTGCTTTATATTTTATCCTTCCTATGGAATTACTTTTATAAAGATCAAAATCGCATTCATTTAATGGTTTAAATGATGGTTCAGTTTTGCCTTTAATTATACTGTCAAGAAGATTCCATTCCTCAGGATTCAGGGCAAGTTTAATTTCAGCGCAGTTCTTTTTTGGTTTTATCCGGCCCTGATTTTGATTAATTGGCTGATCTGGGTAGTCAATATCTGTTATCTTTTTCCTGAAAATATCGTATTCCGTAATGAGAGAATCGGATGACCACAGTAAGACGATCATCGGGTTACCTGTTACAGGCCTGCTTGAAAAACCTTTTAATTCTATGGTTTGTCCGTAATTTAGGAAACTATGAACCACTCCTAAAATGCAAACAAATACGCCAATAAAATTCCGGAGTTTATGTTTATTGAATGCCATTTGATTGGATGTTTTAATAATTAAAATAGAAACCATTTTCCGAGCTTACGCCAACGGATAAATCTATAGAACCGCATATGAATAAGACGCATCCTCTTAGACCAACAGTTCCTACAAAGGCAGCCGGGTACGGAGCCATGGCCTGCATATTTACATAGGCGCTTGCCGAAACCAGGCCCCACAATATCTCGCCATGTATTCCTCCACCAACTGTTCCTACTATATAAAATGAAGTGAGTTCACCATTCCTTGGTGGTGTTTTAATCATATCATCTCGTTCTGTATCTTGAGCTTTTAATTTAGGATCCTTTTCTTGTTCTGTTAAGATGAACACCCCGGCGCCAGTATAAATTTCATACCCGCCTGATATGATTCCAATGCTAATGCTTTGGCTGTAATTAACATAAGCATAAACTCCAGTCAGATACTGCGGAAGAATTTCCTCTTTTATACCATATTTTTCAGTGGTTATGACGAAGGCTTTTTCTTTGGGAACTAGGTTGCCAATAAATAAACCACCTTCGGATTTCATACTCAATAGGGTTATCTTTAATTTACCCTGCATTAATTGATAATCATTTCCGAGATGCCAGTTTATTCTCCCATCCGCTTTGACATTAGGGACTCCCTTTATGATATAAAATTCAAGTTCTCCTTTAACATCCCCTTCAATGAATTGAACATCCTTTCTCCTCTCCACTGTCAGGATAATAGATCCATTGGTTATGTCAACATTGTAATTATCATATTGCAAATGGGCGTCTCCTGTGATAGACAGCTTAGAAGTTCCAGGAGAAAGAATGAGCGTATATTTTAATTTAACTTTGCCCTCTGCATTATAATACATTATGACATTTGAACTGGCATTTACGGATATATCACCCATAATGGTCAGTTGAAAATTATCCTGGGTGATCATACCATCTCCGGTTGTTTTTTCCGAAAACCCGAAATCGGCCGTCAGCCCCAGGTCTATGCCATGCTTAGTATTTGGAACATCATCAACATAAAACCGTATAGTATCTCTTTTGAGCCTACTTAAAGAAGGTAATGGATCATCACTAAGATATTTTAGTTTTGCACGTCCGTCGCGTCTAGCGCCAATGAAACCATCCTGTTCAATTGTATCATAGGCTAATTTATACTTCAGGTACCCGAAATTATCAGCCCAGGTGCCGGCTATATGAAGATCACTGGTGTCACAATCACGATAGGTTGGATCATAGACAGTTACCAGTTCAATTGATCGGCCTTTAAAAGGTTTTGCGATAACTTTCGATTTCCAGTCGTTAATATTCAGATAGTCAGCTCCGAAGAACGGGAAGAAAATGTGACCGGCCGCCTTCAGGAAGCCGGTATCAACTTTGGGATAATCATACTTTGACAATGCCACAGCCGACGGGGCAAAGTTGAAACCGTCAAGTTTCTGTCCTGTAGTATTATAATCAAAGAAAAGCCTTCCCATATTGCCGTCGGCATACATTTCACCCCAGGTAAGGTAAAATGCCGAATCGTAATGCTGCCTTTCTGCAAGCCCTGCGGCGGTTAAAATCACCTGCCCGGTTTTAACGCTAATCAGTCCTTGGGTTGAAAAGCCAGGTCTCCTGACCAATTCCACACCCCAATAATCAAGTTTGGCATTATCCAGGACCACTTTCCCCCCCGCATTATGTGCCGTTGAAGTGAAAAGCATTTCTTTAAATGGCAGGTCGATTTTTGAAGGTCCTTCAAGGTGGATGTTACCTGACAGCTTTGAATCATAAACTGAACTTTCGATGAAACACATTTTTATGGTGGGATTTTTATCCCTTCCAACAAAATTTGTATTAAATGTTGAATCGCTTCTGTATTTTGGAGTGCTGACAGGTCCGAGTTTCCGATTAAAACCATCAACACCATTCACCAAAGCATTCACCCCGTTTGATGCGATGTTTATCCAACCGCGGCAGTCCTCGAATTTCAATGGCTGTGCGGGATCCGGCATATCAGGAGATTGAATGTAATAATCAAATTTTAATGTATCGTAAGTTATTCCGGATAGACCTTCGTCCACATAAGCCTGATAATCTGTAAATTCAAAGGGTTTGCTGAATTGATTGGTATCAAGGTAGAAAGTTTGAATCTGACCCGGGAAAAATACATAGCCTGAATCTGGCTTTTCCAAATCCTCCATCGAGTAGTTTATCGTTTTGTTATACAGCAAGTCACCCCAGGAGAGGCCATTGGCGGGAGGGCTGACCCTGCCGAAAAGATTTAATCCGGGCTTGACTTCAAGTTTTTTAAAATTGACTTCGACCCTTGATTTTGCATTATTTCTGACAGCTTTTTCGGGCATGAATACCTCGCCTCCTGATATTTCACCGCCTTCCACTTCGCTGGATTTAATTTTTATAAATGCATGATTGAAGGAGATTTTGAAACCGGAGGGCTGAAAGGTATTGTAATCAAAGCGGGTATTACAGGTGAATGATCCTTCCAGGCCATCTGAGGTAATTTTAGCTTCATCCTTTAAGATATATTTCGCCTGCAGATAGCCTGTATTGGATACAACACTACCAGGATCCTGGCCCAGCGTTTCACCATTGAGTAATATCACGCCCTTCCAGGCAGGATCTAATCCGGCATGGCTAGTATCCGAGCGAAAGTCGACAATATACCCGGCGCCTTTAACTTTTATGGTTGTGATTCCTACATCAAAAGGCCCAAACGTGTTGCTCATGTCATTATACTCTGAATAAAATTCGCAGGCCCTGCTTAAATCAATGCTCCCCAGGTTGATCTGGGAGCGGGAACTGTTTGCACCAGACGCCAAAGATTCGGGCAAAATCAACTTTGCCGAGGCTACACATGATTTCGGGGTAATCGTGAGGTGATCAATAGCCAGCTGGAAACCAGGGCTAATATCCAGGAAATATATTGTATATGGAGATCCGTCTGTTTTGTAGGGAGGCCCTTTGAATGGAAAATTAAAAGAGCCATCTTCTACAATTCCAATATTCGGATAACTGCCGGGTTTCACCCGAATTCCGCTAAATTCAACGGGGATACCTAATTCGCTGATTAATTGAATTTGTGCAACATGATTGTTTTTTGCCTGGATGATCTCTTCCGGGGATTTTTTACCTGCCGGCAGCCTCATCACGACTTTATCCCCGACGATCACCGCGGGATTAATCAGTTTTGCATCCTGTAGTAAAATCTCATTTTTCCTATCCGTGACATTTTCGACAACAATGAATTCAAACTGTCTTTCTCTGCCCTGCGGTACAACCCAAATGGGACCGTATATCTCCAGGGGTAACTGGTCATCACAGGGATCGGGACAGCAAAACGAAGCATAACCTTTCCCCGTCATTGTAATGGTTCCTGTGACTATATCAGGAACATACTTTGTTTCAAATTTGTTGACAGTGATGATGTAAGCCCCTGTTTTCAAAATCAATGGGCCGGATTTATCCAATCCTAAACGTTTAACAAGGTTATCAACATCTTTACCGACCTTATCGGAGAAATCCGAAAACCGTGTAGCTTGTGGATCATAGCTCAATACTTCTTGTCGGATGACATCAAGGTTGCTAACTCCTTCGTTATAAAGGCTTTCTCCTATCATCCCTCTGGAGGCGGTCATCTGGTCACTTATATTCTTCAGCAGTTTACCATTTAATCCTGTTATGATTGCTGTTTTATATTGACCTATTGCGTCGGATTCAATCCTTTTTGCTTCTTCGGCATTCCCTTCGCGGAGCTTGTATACGGCATTCCTGAAATATTCATTTCCTTTATTGAAATTGTTATCATCAACATACTCGTTCAAAGGGGATTTCCCGACCTCAGTAATCAGAATATAACTTTTCCTCAATGTCCTTTTTTCAATTGCATCCAGCTCAATGATCGAGTTTGGTTTAAATATTGGTTTGTCCTGGATATCTGATATTTGTTGACCAAATAGAAGTTTTCCGGGAAAGCTTAACATGCATAAAAAAAGAAAAACAAACAGTATTTTTAATATTTCCTTAATTGTTGGCCTGTGATAAAACGGCCTGGTTGTTTGATATTCTGTAAATGGTTTCTCATTGGTTTTAAACAGCCGTTTGTTTTTCATATATTTCACTTTTTAGGCCAAATATTCTTGATCAAGGATTAAGACAACTATATAACAGAAATATCATAAATTTATCAAAGCGGCTCGAGCTACATGAGTTTAAAATGCAATTATCGATTGACGACAACCTGGCAAAGACAATATGAGTGTAATAAAAACAGGCGTAAATATAATAAATCAAAATCCTGATGTCAATACCTTTGAGATGTTATTTCAAAGGATATAGGGATTTTATTCAAATATTGAAAAACAAGAGTGATGATTAATCTGGTTTTAAAAGAATTATAAAATCATAAAGTATGAACTTTAATCGATCTAAAACTAGGAGGGTTGCCAACCCCAGGGTTAGAAACCCTGTTAATATATATCCAGTTATTATTCCTTTACCATTTTCAATACTTTCACAGTATCATTACTGGTACACTTCACAAAATAAATTCCTCCGGGGATGTGGCTAATATCAACCACCGTTGCGGGTTCTGTTATCCGGCTGCTGATAACTTCCTGGCCGCTAAAATTGAAAATGGAAATTTGAAATTCGGGTGTTGGTTCCGGTAATTCGATGGTAATGGTTGCAGACGAAGGATTAGGATATATTCTCATTGACGACTGACGACTGACGACTGCCGACTCGTCCAATCCAACCCCGCAAGCACTTCATAACCTTGATGATCCTTGCTATAAACATTTGAACCCGATGGGTTCGGAGGATATTTTGGCTTTAATCCGGTTAACCCGATGCCATGGGCATCAAATATTTATAGAAGGGATATGGCCAGCAAAATGCGACCCCGGATGGGGTCGAATATGAAATCGTGATCATTATTCCTTCCCACGATCAAGTGCGTATATGTGGCTAAAAATGCCTTATTTTGTATGGCGAAAATCATTCGTTAAATTAACATTTTGCCAGATGAAAACCCTTGAAGAATTTTTAGAAGCTGAAATCGATGAATTTGAATCACCTGAATATCAGATTGTTTTTGATCAGTTATCAAATGACCGCAAAAATAATATCCTGTTTAAACGTTTATTGTTCGATTATGATGAGGACCTGCAGATCACACTGAAAAAATTTATTAATTCGAATGAATCCGGGCCTGCCTGGACAGATATAATTACATCTTACCCGGAATTAAAGTATGTTTATGCAGATCAACTAATTCCCATCAATATTGCTAAAATTGTGCTGAAAGAAATTTCGCTTTATTGAGCAATAATATCAAATGAAAATCCTACTGATCAACCCGCCACGGTCGCCGGAAAATAAAATCCTGGAATACGCTCCTGCGGATGCACGCCAGTTTATCCACAAGAAACTGATCGGCCCTCCGATTGGTTTATTGACCGTTGCTGCCGCAGTAAAAGATTTTGATGTCACCGTCATCGACCTTAAAGGAGAATATGACCTCCATCCTGACGCCCCGGGATTAAATAACCTGGTTTTATCATACTTAAAGGAACATAAGCCTGACATCGTCGGGGTCACTTTCATTGCCTCTGAATTCTATTATGGTATCGAGATTTTTCGTGAGGCGAAGAAGTTCAACCCGGATATTCTCACCGTGGCAGGCGGGTTGCATGTGACTGTGTGTCCGGAAGATTTTACAGATCAAGCAGTTGATGTTTTATGCCCGGGACATTCAGCCGGTATATTCCGGGAACTGGTCATCGCAAAGGAAAAAGGACTGCCGCTTGAAAATGTCGCCGGAATCATCCTCAATACTAAAAACGGGCACCGCCACTCGTCTTTGCCAACCCCGATATGGGACCCTGCAGGAAAAGATTTTATTATGCCCGACCGTAGCCATCTTAAAAAGTGGCTTTCAACCTACAAAGTAGGAAATGATCCCTCACCGGTCACCTATATCTTTACCTCCCTGGGCTGCCCGTTTGAATGTTCTTTCTGCTCCATCTGGCCACAGCACAATAAAAAATATTACATACGTGATATTGAATCAATTGTGGATGAACTGAAGAGCCTTGATGATTACAACGTGGTGCGGTTTGCAGATGCCAACACGATCGTGGATATCCGTTTCATTCATTCGCTGTTTGACCGGATCCGGGAGGAAGGTATTAAAAAGACCTACATCATGGATATCCGCCCTGATACCGCGGTTAAACATCCCGATCTGATTGAAAAACTGGCTAAAGCCGGGCTGAAGGTGGTCATCTGCGGGTTTGAATCATTCCGCGAAGCTGAACTGAAAAAATATAACAAGAAATCATCTGCCACCAATATAGAAGACTCCATTGAAATATTTCACCGGAACGGTATCATGCTCCGGGGAAATTATATAGTTCCGAATGATTACACTGAAAATGATTTCCGGGCACTGGCCGATTATGCGGGTTCGCATAAAGTGGTTTATGCCGGATATACCATCCTGACACCCATGCCCGGAACCGTATTATACAATGAGGTGAAAGACCAGATCATCGATCATGATCTCACGAAATATAATTTTTTCAATTGTGTACTGAAAACAAAGCTGCCGATTGAAAAATTCTACGAAAGTGTTGGGAGTCTATGGAAAATCAAGCTGGGCAGAGATGTCATCTGAAGGGAATACAGGCAACGATCAATCAGGATCAATTTTTAAGAAATCATCCAGCTTATTGACAGAGAAGGATTTAATATTTCCTTCGATGAACCTGAAGTTTCGTGTTAGACCGTCTCCTGCGCCACACTCAAAAAACACATCGGCTCCCATCGCAATTAGATAATTCATCGCATTAAACCAGTTCATCCTGCAGTAAAGATTGCTGATAACCTCTTCCCGGAGTTCATCCGGTGTAAGAATGATTTTCTGGCCGATATTTGAAATGTACTTATGAGCCGGATCCATGAAAGTCATTTCCCTGACGATTGCTGAAAATTCAGGCACAGCGCCCTGAATGAAATCCGAATGGTAGGGCTTGCTGACCGGCAACAAATTCGTGCGAAGGGCTCCTTCGGCTTTTGCCGAGGATAAAACACTTTTTACTGCATCATAAGTGCCGGAGATGATAAATGTATGAAGGTTATTCTGATTGCAGATCCTGATATCACCGCTTCCGTGCAACAAATCCACGATATCAGGTTCGGTGAGCCCGACTATCATCCCCATCCCGTATTTACCCTCAACTGTAACTTTTGAAATCTTTTCCCAGGCACTTTTTACCAGCAAAAGCCCATCCTTAAAAGTTACTGATCCGCAATAAAAGAGTGCCGCATAGATCCCCATGCTGTAGCCGGAAACGAAAGATGGTTTTACTTCCCGGCTCTTCAGAATATCTGCTACCGAACAGCTGTATATATAGCTGATATACTGCGATTTCAACTCATCATCCAAAAAATCATTTTCACGGAAGTCAAATCCGTTCAGATCAACTTTCAGCAGACCGGAAGCTTCTGTCAGCCACCTGTCAAAGTTATGCTTATACGATGAGATCGCTTTCAGCTCTGTTCCGTTATATTCGCTGACAAATGCCGGGAAAATAATACTGCTTCGGATAATGCCTTGTTTTAGGAGAGCAAAATTATCTGAAAAATCAAATAATCATCATTGTATTTGAGGTATGATTCAATTTTACGGCATTTTCTTTCATTGAACAATTCCAGGGCATAGCCGCTCAGACGGATTGAATGCTCCCGGAGATCATTCTCATTACTGAAGAAAATCTCGATGTCTTTCCATGATATCCTGCTGTTGTTCCAGCTTACGCCAAACGCCTTAAAGCAAGCTTCTTTACAGGAAAAACTTATCGGGAAGGTTAAATGAGGAAGTAGATTGATGTTGCAACTGATTTCCGCTTCCGAACAAACCAGTTGAAAAAATCCGGAAGCAGCATCCTGGCCTGGAATATGCTTTTGAAACCTGATGAACTCTTCAATATCGATGCCGCACCCGAGTACTTCATTCATACGCCGGAATTCATGGAAATAAATTAATCAAATTCCGTGATCTTATTTTCGTATTTAATCATAAAAATCTGCGTGTCAATTAATTGCCCTATAGTTTCCACAGGATGCTTAAGAACATATTTACCGACGGTCTTCAGCTCGATATTGAGATTATATTTCTTCTTGAAAATCTCAATCAGTTCAAGGAACATCAGCGAATCTCCATCCAGATCAGAGATGATATTGGTCTGATCGTTTATCTTGCTGATATCAACCTCGCATTGTTCTGCAAAAAATTGAAAGACAATCTCTTTTACTTCTTTTCTTATATTTTCAGTTATCTCGATCATAGGTTGATTTTTTTTTAAGCAAATATTGTCCGTTTCGGGGATAAAGTTAGATATATTTTCTAAACACTAGTGAAGCATTATGTCCCCCGAAGGCAAATGAATTTGAAACGGCGCAGCCGACCTTTTGCCGACGGGCGCGGTTTGGCACATAATCAAGGTCCAGCTCAGGATCAGGGATATCAAGATGAATAGTTGGAGTGATCATATCATGATAAATGCTCATCACGGTTACGACACCTTCAATAGCACCTGCGGCGCCAATCGTGTGCCCGATCATCGATTTTGTCGAAGAAACGGGGATTTTAGAGGCATGATCGCCGAAAACCTTTTTTATGGCCATGGTTTCATATTTATCGTTCAGGGTGGTCGATGTGCCATGAGCATTAATGTAATCGACTTCATCCGGCTTTACACCGGCATTTTTCAGAGCCGCCTCAATGGTTTGCATGATACCTTCGCCATCTTTCATCGGCGCCATAATATTATAAGCTTCGCTTGAAATTGCATAGCCCGCGAGTTCTGCATAAATGACGGCGTTTCTTTTTAAGGCCGATTCCTCCGATTCAAGTATCATAATACCGGCACCTTCACCAATAACAAAACCATCGCGGTCTTTGGAGAAGGGACAGCTTGCTTTTTCAGGATCGTTGTTCACCGATAAAGCATAAAGCTCATTAAAACCCCCGATTTCCTCCCGGTTGATCGTGGAATCGGATCCGCCTGTAATGACGATATCAGCCATCCCATTTTTGATCATATCATACCCGATCCCGATTGCATAAGCAGATGATGCACAGGCGGCAGCTACAGTAAAATTTGGTCCGCGCAGTTTGTGTTCAAGGGAAATCCATGCCGACATGGCATTATTCATGCTTTTCAACACCTTGTTCTTCGGTGTAGTCCCCTTTTCTGCACTCGTATCGCCGGTGCTGACCACACCCAATATTACCGCACATCTTGATTTATCCTGCGATTCAAAGTCGATAGCTGCATGCCTGACTGCATCTGAAGCGCAAACAAAGCACATTTTCGTGACCCTGGTCATTTGCTCGGCAGTCCTTTTCCTGATATAGGCCGAGGCATATTCCTCAAATGTATCGGGAACCTGGGCAGCAACCCGGGTTTGCAGGCCTGCCGGATCAAATAGCGTAATTCGCTTTACCCCGTTTCTTCCGGCCGCCATGTTCTCCCAATTGGTTTGCAAATCCAGGCCAAGCGAGGAAATGATATTCATGCCGGTGATGACTACTCTTTTATGCAATTAAATTTGGAAATTTGGAAATTAGATAATTTGGAAATTAGATAATTTGGAAATGCTCATTTACTGGATATTGTTATGAATTTTAAATTATTGGCAAAATAAAGTAAAACTTTACTTCTATTTTTGTCAGGTAAAATTATTTCGTAAGAAAATTATCACTAAACAAACACATCTGACATTGGACTTTCAGAGAAGCGACATTTGGGAAAGAACCGGAGGGATAGGTGTATTGTCTTTATACAGTTCGCATGAGAACTATCTTGATGATCCTGAGTTCATTAAACTGGAGCTGCTGGAGAAAATATTCAGTGATCCCGGCTTGAAAGGAGTCATTATCAAGGGCAGCGGTCGTCATTTTTCTGCAGGAGCCGACATGGATAAGCTGAAACAGCTTGCTAAGGATGAATCGATACTGATAAAAAAAATCTCAGCCGGCAAGAGACTTATCAGATTCATTGAGAATGCTCAGGTCCCGGTAATCGCTGAAATAAAGGGGGTTTGTTTAGGAGGAGGGCTTGAAATTGCCCTGGCTTGCCATATCCGCATTTGCAGCGACAATGCATTATTCGCTTTCCCGGAAACCAATTATGGCATCATGCCCGGGTTGGGAGGTACGATCACACTTTCAAAACTTATAGGGGCTGGAAGATCGGCCGAAATCATTCTTTCCGGAGATATAGTGGATGCACAAAAAGCGCAGGAGTTGAAACTGGTTGATTATATTGTGCCTTCTAAAGAACTACATGCATTCACCGTTGATTTCCTGGACAAAATGACTGGAGAAAGAGACACCGATGTGATCCGTTCAGTGATGAAATCCATCCATAATTCTCAAACCATGGAGTTTGAAAAAGCCCTGGAAGAAGAGACAAAATTATTTTGTGCCCTGGCAATCAGAAACATGCAGGAAAAATAATGACACTTGAATGGAACAATCCAAGGCATACAGCAAGCATGTTGACTTCATCGAAAAAGAAGAATTCATTCACCTCTTTTCAACTGTCGAAATTCCCGAAAGATGGTTTTCGGAAAAAGAATCAGGGGTATTTTCATTCCCCGGGAATGCCGGGAGTCTTGCCGGGAGGTATTTGATCAAGAAAAGAATTTGCGATCATATTGGTACACGGGATTATATGAAAGAAATTGAGATACTGAATGATGCTGCAGGTAAGCCGGAAATATCATTCGGGAAAAATATCGGAAATGCAATTGAACGGGCGGGTATTAAGAAAATACTATGCTCCATTTCACATTCGAGGAACTATATCACCGGAATGACAATTTTTTGCCTGTAAATGATGTTGAAAACGATCAGCTGGAAAGTGGAGAATGATATCGGGCACCTGGTATTGAACCAGCCTCCGGCCAATATCATGACTCGGTATTTTTTTGATGAGATGAACCTTCTTACATTTGAAATCATTCCGAATTCTAAAATTAAATCCCTCATCATTTATGGAAATGGCCGTCATTTTTCTGCAGGGGCCAATCATTATGACTTATCTGACCGCATCAGGGAAAATCTGCCGGAAGATTACCCGGCAAGCCTGCCTGCATTCTTAAAGGAGACTATACATAGTTTTCATTATATCGATACCATGCAGATCCCTACTTTTGCCGCGATAAGGGGAACCTGTTTCGGATCGGCATTAGAACTGGCGTTATCCTGTAAATTCAGGATTTGCGCCGAAGGTACGGTACTTGGTTTTCCCGAGAGCTCTTTTGGTTTAATGCCGGGATGCGGAGGTTCTGTGAAACTTCCGGGAATTGTCGGACGGTCGAAAGCGATTGAATTAATCATCAGTGGCAGGAATTTCTCTGCTGCGGAAGCTTACCAATGGGGGATAGTGCATAAAGTTGTAAACAGGAAAATATTGATGGAAGAAACAATGAATATGGTTAAAAGGTTGATTGAGGTAAATAAGAAGGATGAATAAGCATGGCTGATCATAAAAATATCAATGTCAGGGTAACCGGTACGGGAAGTTTTTTACCCGGATCGCCGGTTTCAATTGATGAGGTCGATTTTTTACTTGGAGAACTGGATGAGGCTCCCAAAAAAATTCAGGATTGGCTGAAACGGATGAAATTGCTGATGAAAGAGATGCTTGAAGTGGAAAGGTATCATTACGCGATCGATCCTGTGACCAGAGAATTTACGGAAGATAATATCACCATGTCGGTCAAGGCGGCTGTAAAGGCGCTTAAAATGGCAAATATACCGGCAAGCGGGATTGAATTTATTGCTTATGGCAGTGCTCACATGGATCAGATGCCAACTGCATCGGTCATGATCCAGGAGGCACTGGGAATCGAGCGCTGTGGCGAAATCTCCATTCATGCCAATTGCACGTCTGCTTACAAAGCATTGCTTATCGCTCATGATTTTATTAAAAGCGGCAGGTATAAAAATGCCCTGGTTGTCTCATCTGCCATGTCGTCATCAGAGCTAAGAGCTGAATATTACAACCAGCCAATCATTAAAAAAGAAGAATTGTTCCTGCGTTACTTTTTGAGTGATGGAGCCGGAGCCATTGTGCTGGAGGCCGACGAATCAGGTGAAAAAGGATTGTTTGTTGAAAATGTGTATATGGAATCGGTAGGCGGGAAGAAGCCCAGTGCCATGAAAAACCTGAGGCCGGCTTACTGGATGAACCCAAAGGAAGAATTTGAAAAAGGGTACCATCATTTGTCGCAAATGTTCCAGGATGAGTTAAGGAGGAATTTTCACGAGGCGGATGGAACGGTATTCTATAACGGGCTTAAGCGCTTTCTCAGCAAGTATCCTGTTGACCTGTCACGGCTGAAGTACTTCCAGGTAAATTTCCCGTCAAAGCACATTTCAGAATTGATCATAGAAGAATGTGAGTCTCTGGGCATTTCCAGAGAAACGCTCTATACCAGGATGTCGGGAATGGGATATCCCGGGCCTCCGATGGTTTTTATCTGTCTTGACCAGATCATGCGCGAAGAACCGCTGGCAAAAGGAGACCTGGTTTTAAGCTTTGTGACCGAAGTGAGCAAATTCATGCAGGCAGGTTATATGATGGAATACAGGTAATATTATTCTTTGAGCGATTGAATGATATCAAACATATCTGTGTAATCGGTGAAGGGAAGATGGGGAAATCCATTTTCTTTTACCTGGCAGGGTATGATTTCAGATTGACATGGCTTGTCAGCTCAGATGCCGAAAACGAAAAAGCCCGAAAATCATTCATTAAAAGAATAAAAATCTTACTTCAAAGTGGTGTACTGACAGAGGCGGAATATGTTTCAAGGATTGATAAAACAAATGTCACCACTGCTTTTGGCGATTTAAAGGACTGTGACCTGGTCATCGAAGCGATTAATGAAGATGTTGCCGCAAAAAGAGATCTTTTTAAATCGCTTGACAAGGCAGTAAATGCCAATTGTATCTTTACCACCAATTCGTCAGCCATCCTTCCATCTCAATTGGTTCCATCAGAAAGCAGGAAAGAAAAGTTCTGCGGGATGCACTTCTTTTTTCCGGTAGCCATGAAGAACGTGGTCGAACTGATCACAAATTCCTCTTCATCTTTACAAACCATTGAATCGCTTCAACGATTCCTGTTAAAGATAAATAAGGCGCCTTTTCTCCAGGATGAGACGGATGCTTTCATTCTTAACCGGTTGTTCCTTGATTTCCAGGCAGCTGCTTACCATGTATTCCGTGAGGGCAGGTTATCTTATTATGAGATAGATGAACTGGTCAGGGAGCATCTGTTCCCGATAGGTGTTTTTGAATTTTTCGATCATGTGGGCATCGACGTTATGCTTTCATCTGTTAAAGCTTACACGAAAGATACGGGCAATAAAATGTTTTATGACCCGCTGATTGAAAAAATGGAAGAATTAGTGAAACTTAACCACCTTGGTATCAAGGTAAAACAAGGATTCTACGATTACATTTCACAAGAAGAAAAAGTTGTTAATGCTACCGGAACATCTGAAGATAAATCTGATTATAAACACAGGGTAACAGAACGGTTGTGGGGTTATTTTATCAATTCAGTGACTTCGGTAATTGAGAAGGGGCTGAGTACCCGTGAAGAACTTGCTTATGCCATAAAAGATTACATGGGAATGGACACCGATCCTTTCAAACCACCATTTCAAACGGGTTAGCGTTTCAGCGGGATCTGGCTGGCGTATTCCACCTCAGCATCATCCTTGAATAACTTTCTGTAGGTGATATGAATCTTCCCCGGTTTCGCATTTACAGCTTCCTGTATAGCCATCATTTTCGGGTTGAAATCCCCGACCCACGACAGTTCCATTTCAGTGATATGCGGTCGCTTATTCCATACCGGTTCCCGAAGCTGCCAGAAAATCGCCGATTCCAAACCATGCCCCTGGTATTTGGGCACTACGCCCATCATGATCTGGCGGATGCGCGTGATCTCTTTGGTTTTAATGTAATATAGAAAGCGCAACTTGTTCCAGAGGTGCAACTTGCCATTTAAGTGCCTCAAAATCATGTTTACATCGGGCAACATGATATAAAAGGCCACCGGCTCATCGTCATGATACACAAACCAGATAAAATCTTCCTGCAGGATAGGCCTGGCACTTTCCATCTCCTGTTTGACCACTTCCAGGTCGAGTGGGATAAAATGCTCATGCATTACCCAGGCCTGGTCATAGACTACTTTCATATCATGGATAAATTTATCCGCCTCTTTATAAGTAAAATGCCTGAAAGAATATCCGGGTTTTTTGTTCACCCATTCGGCGATCTTCCAGAATCTTTCAGGGAAAGGTACCTTAAGATTAAGGTGCCTGGTGGTCTGGGTAAAATAAGGTTTAAACCCATAGTTGTTAAATAGCTCCTGGTAATATCCAAAGTTGTATGGCATACCATAGGCGGGATGTGTAAAACCTTCGATTAGCAATCCCCAGAAGTTATCATTTTCACCAAAATTTACCGGAGCATCCATAGCTTCCATGCCCTGCGCATTCAGCCAATCTTTCGCGGCATCAAACAATATATTGGCAGCCTTTTGGTTATTGATGCATTCAAAAAAGCCTGCGCCTCCCGTCGGCTGCTTATACAGATGAGCTTTCTTTGTATTATAAAATGCCGCTATCCTGCCTATCAGTTTTCCCCGGTCATATTTCAAGATCCACCGGATAGCATTACCTTCCTTAAAAAAGGCGTTTTTAGCGGGATTAAAGATCTTATTGATATCCTGGTCCAGCGGGCAAACCCACACCTGATCATCTTTGTATAGAATCCTGGCCACATCAAGAAATTGCCGGGCGGTCTTTCTGTCAGTTACTTCAACGAGATGCATCTTCATAAGAATTTGGCTGCAAAAATACATTTATCTTGCATCTGAGAAAGCCCGCGACAGCAATAATTAGCCTCCGGGTCAATACCATGAAAGAAGAGTGATAATTATAGCCGTTTATAGCAAAAAATAATCCGGCAATTCCTTGTATCTCATTTTCGTTTTTAATTAAATTTGAGAAAAATCTATATCATGAAAACATCAATTTATTTTAAGATTATTGGAGTGGTTGTTTTATCATTTCTGATTACCTATTTACCTGCCCAGGTAAAGATCGGCGATAATCCTTCCATACAGGATCCGTCTGCAGTTCTGGAACTTGAAAAGACAAATATGGGGCTTCTTATTCCCCGTGTATTTCTTACGCACACTTATGATACTTTGACAATTCCCACACCGGCAAACAGCTTACTGGTTTATAACGAAAATTATGGTGGTGAAGGAGATGAAGAGGTCAGCCCCGGATATTATTATTTTCGTGAAGATGAGGGCCGGTGGATCCGGTTGCTGACAGAATCTGCGGGTTCCGGCGGCGATGTCTGGATCGACGGCAACAACAATATCTTATCTGCTAACAGCTCCAACCAATTCCTTGCAGGATCTTTAAATGTTATACTCGGTGATCGGGCATTTGCTGATGAAAATGGACCTTCCGACAACGTAATCGCTATTGGGGTTGGTGCTGCCGAGCATGACAGCACTTCGGGCGATGCAAGGAACATTGCCATTGGTTACCAGGCAGCGTTAAATAATACCGGATATGATGTGACATTCATAGGACGCGAAGCAGGGATGAACAACAAGAACAATAATGTTGTCGGTATTGGTGATTATGCCGGCTATAATAACAAGGGCTATAATGTCGTTGCACTGGGTGAACGAGCCGCTTTTGGCAACCTTTCGGAACATGTGAACGCTTTTGGAGCATTTGCGGCTAATGAAAATGTCGCCCGCGAAATAAACGCGCTTGGTCTATATACAGCCTTTAGCAACTCAGGAGCTCTCGTGAATGCTTTAGGCAGTTTTGCAGCTTTTAGCAATACCGGCGAAAATGTAAATGCTTTAGGTCTGGAAGCTGCCCGGGCAAATGCAGGATCTGATGTAAATGCATTAGGATTCCAGGCAGCCTATTCGAATACCCATTGGGGGGTGAATGCGATGGGCCGCCGCGCTGCTGCGGGAAACACGATTGAAA